>Ga0210059_1000111_pt1 | contig 72735 bp, 50 predicted proteins | sample Ectturendosymbi2_FD_188042 | JGI IMG/M metagenome (GOLD analysis project Ga0210059, IMG submission 188042) | Ecteinascidia turbinata endosymbiont from Florida, USA - Sample 2 (SPAdes) (version 2) | ecosystem: Host-associated > Tunicates > Ascidians > Unclassified | place: Key West, Florida... | reverse complement strand
CGTTACAGACGAAGCCGTTATAAACGAATTCAACTGTATAGAACAGATTTACAAGAGGTTTCAGGCCCATTCGGATTAAACTAAAAAAGTTACTTTCAGGGCAAATTTTTCCGCCCCCCCCCCAGTAAAATGCCTTCCCGTACGCCTATGCAAGTCACCATGTAGGATAGATATTTATGTTGGCGCCCCTACTTTTTTCCTTGGCCCCGCCCACTTCAAATTCTAGAATGGCCACTGATTGCCCTGTGCAAGCACAGGTGTGCGGATGTATTGGCGCACACCCAGGGTTGCCACATCAAAAACACGAAACCTGCGATGCATCAAAAAGTCTGCTAAATCATGCAAGTTGAAATTGGATAGTTTTGAAATTTGGCTCAGAAAATCAATTAAACGTCCGTAATTATCTTTCAAGCTTTTTTTGTCATTTTATCGCACGATATGGAAAAAGTCGCGCTACCATCAGTTTTGATTTGGTGTGCGCCACACGCCTAGAGTTCTGGTCCCTAGTATTGAAGAATATGAGAATTACTGGCATTTGAATACGTAAAAACTAGTGTTGGCATAAAAACAAGTTTCGAAAAATTAAATCCATGCAGCACGTGTTAGTGGCCTTACAATAAGAGAGCTCATCTTGTTAAAGCATTTTATATCTGTAATTTCACTCTTTAGATGCCCAGTTCGCCCCCTCTGCACAAATGTGCCTAATGTTAAACGTGTTGTATTTTGCTTTTTTCAATACACAAAATAGTCCAGCCTGGGGACCCTGTTAAGATCGCGAATTTGGCCCAGCATCCAATAAGTTTGAGGACCGCTGAATTATATGAACAAGCTGCGCCTCCGTATACACTGGTTGTGCTTGCGGTTTATTACACTTATCATTTTTAATCAATTTAAACACATTTTTGCCTTCTTTCCCTTGTTCACTTAATCGACTACATTTGCCGCTCCTGGGAAAACCTACACTAGTACTTTTCTCAAGTTTGATCATTTTCGGAATCCTTATTCCACATGATACCCGCTGACCGTGAGACACAGATCCGAGAGGTCAAGATTCAAAACGCGCAAGGTTTAGCAAACTTGCTCTGAAGAAGTTGCATACATCGAAGGTTGTCGACAAAGTGTAACGAAAACACTGTATGTTTGCATCAACTCCTCAGCAACACAGAGTCACGCGACGCAGCGATCTCAAGAAAGTAAAATTTTGCTAACTCATTTTTATTCCAACAGTAAGAAGTGCGTCATGCCGAATTCACATCTGGATAGTGGCAACAGTGAGCAGGATCATTATTGACTGTTCATGATTTCAATCAGATGTTAATTTGTTTGTTGGCAAGTGGCAAGTTTAAAGTTCACTGTAGTAGTTGTGTATCTTTTCTAGTCATAAGCAGTAAGCAAATACAAAACAGAGGCGACAATTTGTCGGAGAGACGTTTTTCAAGCCTCCTTACCGCAACGAACTCTTTGCATTTCATGTTGCTGGTGAAAAAGCACGACGCGCTGCAAGTTCAATACGTTCAGCTTAGGATTGAAGTAAAAAAGCCTCCGGAAATCGTTTACGCTTGTTGGGAGCAAGGCGGAATCCACATCAAGCAAAAGCAAGTAAATAGACCTTCGTTTGTATTTGAGAAAATAACTTAGAATTGTCACGTCTTTTTGAGGAAACATCATGCACAACAACATAAGCAACGAAAAAAGCACGCAGTCATGTACAGATTGCACAGGACTAGCCAAAGCGCTAAGATGTAACAGTTTTGCTGGACTTTGAAAACAATCACGAGGCAAAAGTCAAAACACTATGTTGTTACCTGATTCTGTTTTGGCAAGTTTGCCATATGTAAACGACGCTGATATTGAGAGACGTTCGGCAAAATTCAATCGCGCACACTTAAAAAACGTAAGAACTTATTCTAATTGAAGTAACCAGACAAGCACCATGAGCTGTTAACACTGGTGGAGTGCAACTTTGGTTACCCGGATAGAAACATGTGAAACGAATAGGCGCTTTAGAATAATTAAAATGCGGTGTCCCAGGAAACACGTGCACTAGTTTCAAAGCTGCTTTCTAAGACAACGGCTGTCAACCATTCGTTTGTGCGACGAACTTGCTTCGTGCAAGACAAATAAGTGACAAAATACGACAGGCACACTATGCACTTGTGAGCAGTTATAATCTTATAAATAAAACGTGTTTTGTGTACCAGTGCTAAACAACCTGCGAACTGGTTGCAATCCGCAAGCTGGAGGTTCCCGACCAATCTGTGTAATTTTAAGGATCTGTTGCCAAGCACAATTTAAACGAATAGACAAACATATCCAAGTCCATACTCTCGTTCTCTTGGTGCAAATCATTCAACCGGTTTTTGTCGCCATTTTTAGGCATTCGCGGAAAACAGTGGAAGTTGTGCACGAAAAGTTGCGGTCTTGCTGACTATTCTATTCCCGTGAACTGACCTCACGCTGCTGGGCAAGATTTATTATCAGTGGAGAAACTGCTGAGTGGTAAACTTCCTCGTGACTCTTTACGTTGTTTTTTTTATACAAATAATGCAAGCGCTGAAGCAGCAACATTGGAACGAAAGATGGTCAAGCCTCCGCGGAAGAACTTAGCCACTTGTCTACACGAAACCAAAATCAACATCACGTTAGCTTCACCTCTGAAATCAAAGGTGCAACCCGGTGTCAAGCGAAATTTCTGACCTATTACGTTTTGTCAGTTGTTTTGCTTCTCACAGTAAAGGAATACAGTTTGGCGATTACTGTTTTGATGTATGTTGTGTAAATTAAAACTTTTTGGTTTAATGTCAGATACCCACAAGCTACAGCACGGGAATAACTATAGCCACTGAAAAAATTGACTTAGTCTTTTTCCAACTCTAACCCAAATCCTAAGCCGACACTTACCTAAACTCCAAACCCTAAGCCCTAATCATCAGTTTTTCAGCGTATTGACATGTAGAATATCAGTCTGTGCATGCGCACATGGCGTGGAGTCAGAAATTTCGCTTGACACCGGATTTCTACAACGGTTTCTGACAAAATTCTCCGACACCAACAGCGTTGCTGATGTGGAATAAAAAGCGCAGCAAAGGAAGTGAATATCTGAAAGGAAAATATAATTTGCACGACCACCCTTTCCCGGATAACATCATTAATGTACATATGTACATAAACACATGTTTAGCGCAATTGGTTGTGAACTCACGGAAGAGAAGGTGTGGAAACGAATATACATTGACTGAAGTTTAAAAACAAGTTTAATTAAAGTAACCAAATTTTAACGACTTGACAAATGCTGGTAAAATGGAAGTACTAGAAATGAGGTTTTTGACTTACGGAGTGTATCAGGCTATCATCAGGTTCTTTTAAACAGCGATTGTTTACAACGAAATATCCCACAACGAGACAATGCTTTTTCTGAGTAAAGTGAACGCGCACAGTCGTCAATTCTACTCGGAACAACGCGAAGTCAACCGCGATTGCGAAGGCGCCAAACAATCGCATTCCAGGCACCAGCTGCCATGGCTGAGCGCGGCTGCTCAAACCCATTCGATCGTTTATTGTTCAGTGAACGTCCGATCGCTTCTTGCAAAACAGAGGCGCTGGAAACACGTTACCTGATCAATTGCAGGTGGTGATAAAACCTAATAAGGGAAAGCTTTGAACGCCGTGTTGGCGGATGACCTGCGCGGAGATTCAGCGCCGGAAATAATTTTCAGCTGATCATGACGACATTTAGGAAAGGTACAACTCCACAAACGAAAAGAGTACGCAAAATTCAAATAGCAGCCGAAAGCACACACGGAAGAAGCAGACCACGAAAATAAAACGCGAGTGCGCACCATATGTATCGATCGACCCTACAAAGCAGGACGTGAAGCAGCGAGCCACCATAGAGACACACAAGTTGCAACAATGAATCACAGCAGGTTTGAAGAAGCGAAGTCGAATTCAATCGCGTCACAGAGAAGCGCACATTATTTTGGAAAATTTCACAGCATTAACGCTAACTTTCGAGGAACGATTCTACTGCAGCGTACCAATGACATATTTAGCGTCATTCGTTACAGCTCTGAATCACCAGCTAACATCGACAAAGCACTACTACTCTAAGAAAGCGACTCTAAGCAGCAGTCTCTAAAGGCGTCAAGGCCTTGGAAACAATGAACAAAGCCTGAAAATTTAATCAACGCCTGTTTGCTGCGCTCGTTTCGGCTTGACAACTAAGCCACAGCGTCGCTTGCCGCATGGTCTTGAACTACACGTTAACAACAGCAAGTGCACACACTTATCGTTAAAGCAACAATTGCGACGTTGGTGAAACGGAGGACCGCGAAACAGCTTTTTGACACGAGCAAGGCGTTGATGACGACTGCAAAATATCAGCCAAGAAGTGGACGAATGCAGACATGCCGTTTGTTAAAAGCGAAACAAACTCGATTTGTGCGAGCAGCTGGACGCCGCAATGTGTACGTTACGTTGGGAATTATCACCTGATTGTTTTCGGCATGGCGACTCAACAGAATTCCGACATGGACTGGCGGAACTTCGCGATAAAAGTTTGCAACGAACAGCCTAAAACAAATTTCAACGCCTACCGGTGAGTGAGCAAAAGCGGTTTGAACGTAAGCAAACGAGTTTCAGAGACACCAAACAGCAGTGATTTGCATACGAATTGAAGAAGGTGTGCAGTACTGCTGCCAACGAGCTTGACGTTTCGCTTCTTAAAGCAATGCGCACTCAGTTGCTTGCCGGTGGTTTGCGATGGGAGGCAAGAAAGCGGATTAAAAGAACCAGGGTTTCGCATCGTTCACAGTTAAGAAACTCGAGCTGACACAGTGCAGCGAACATACACAAAGACCTCAAAAAGAAGTGAACTGACCGATCGAATCACTTCGGCAACTAACGAGCAATCGGCAGCTTGGAATTATTATTCAGAACTAGCTCCGTCGCGTTGGCAGAGCGCAAGGGAAAACGCGCAGCGACCAAAGGCCGATCAGACAAGTCGGAGCTGCGGGATACCGAGCACAGCTTCACCGACGCCGAGGAAATAGACCGACTGGGCGATGCCGAACAAAGGAGCGATGGCGACGACGCGAGGACCGACGCCGCGGTAAAACGACTTGATTCCTTCTTTCCGGTAAATCGTTCTGAGCGAAGAAAATCAAAATGGTCAATGGAAAAGAAAAACAGTGACCGTCATTGCGCTTCTACAAATCGACAACGCAGCACGGTAAGGTTGTTAGTTTCAAGCACGTCTATTTGCATCGGGTTCAGCAATGCAAGAAGGTTTCTAATTCAACCTTAAGTTCAATAGGGTGGAACCTCAAGGATATGCGGGTTTCAAATTGACACAACAAACACGTATCAAGAGACAGTTGCTTCTGGTGCGTCAATACTATTTTCAGATACCGAGTCACAGGCAACAAGTTCACTTTCATCACACTCGCTTTTGAACTCCCCTCGGAGTATCTCGAGTGGTCTACGTTCGCTCTTTTCCGCTTGCTCTTTCGTAATGAATGTCACGTTGGTGGCGAGTCAATGGCAGCACCGCCAGTGAACCTTTGATTCCTTATTTGCACCCACACACACATACGCACTGGGCACGAGGCTGGACAGGCACAAGCACCGTTTCACACAAGTCTTCGGTGTGGCCCAACCTGGAATCAACCCACCCTACACCAACTTATGGTACGTGCGCAAACGGCAATACGACTGCGCTTATTTATGGCCCACTTTTTCACTGATTAACGATCGTTCAAATTGTTGGGGAACATGTGAAAATTCAAATACCAGAGGCAAGCCTGAAATCGTAAAGATCGCAAAAAAAATTTGTCTACGAAACAAGCAGCCTACAAATTTTGGATAACGTCGAAATGATCCGCGGAAAGCAAAACAAGCAAAAACAACAAGGACTGCCATTTCTTTCACATAAAAGGTATATTGTTATGGGGTGAGAGACCGCAAGGTCATGGAATCAAGACCATAATAACGCAACACATAAACAAAACAAAAGTAAACAAAACGCAACACGTAAAGAAAACGATAACAGACAGCAATGTAATTTAGCACATTAAGCAGATCAAGGAGAAGTCACCGATATTATCTGTAAAACAAGACATTGAAACAAATAGAGCACGTTTTTGTTAGGTTTTACTTCAGTGAAAAATTAACTGCGTCGACTAGTAAAATGAAAAGAATAATAAAAACAAAGCACTAAAGAAATTTTGACTTGAAGGATTCCAGTCAACTATTGCGTGGTTGAAAACGCGACAAACCCTACGAAGTAGTAACTACTGAACCTTGCGCAAGTCATATAACGGAGTGGGATATTTCTCGCACATCGGGCGGGAGGTGAAAATGTAGGTCAAACTTAATAACCACAAGCAGAACCACACAAAACCTTCGAAGAAGCTACCATAGTCGCGGTAAGAGGACTTGCGCTCATTTGTCCAGCACTTACTATATTTTCAGATGCAGCACTACAGCGTGACCCTGAGTGGGTACAAAGGTCGCAAAGTGATGTTGTGATCACAAACACTGGTGCAGGAGGCGGGGGTGCAGCCGCACCCCGAAACCTTTTGATTTGGTGAAAATCCAGGCAAAATATATAGAAAGTTGGGCAAAATGTGTGTAAACGTCCGCAAAATTGCTGTATGCTCTTTTGATTTTACAAAAAGGCACCCAAAATGAAAGTACAGGCGTTTTTTTGAGGTCATCTTTTAATTTGCCTCTTTTCGGGCAATTTAGGGGAAATTTCGGCAAAAATGGTGCTTGCGGTGTCTAGATTTGAAGAACTGCGCCAACTGAAATGCAATCGTTTTTTTTTTGGAGGTCATTTTCTTTGAAGTTTTTTTCGGGCAAGTTTGGGGAAATTTGGGCAAAATCTCTTCTCACCCCCAAAAATTTACCTGCTCCTACACCTATGACCACAAGGATCACACAACCACAAGTGACTAACCCCGAGCACAGCCCAAATTCTGTTTCACATGTACTGTGTTTATTATACGGCGCATTTCATTGTGGCTCTGCTTCGATTGTGCCCTCGTCGCCGTCCAGATTGCAGATTTTAGTGGCCCTGCTCGCGAGGTGGTCCAGAATGCGAAAACCACAATGGATTGTTGCCGATCTGCAGGCGGTTGCGAAGTTGTGGCCAATATCGCCACATTTTTTGGTTGGACACAATCGAAAAAGACACAATTACTAAGTGCCATCAGGCCCGTAACCAGGGGAGCGCAGGGGTGGTGAAGCCCCCCCTGGAAAAATGTGTTGGATATAGTTTAAAACTATTGGACATAGTGAAAAAAATTTTGGGCCCCCATCAGAAAACTCTTCGCCCCCCCTGTTGTCCCAAGCTGGTTACGGACCTGAGCGCCATGTAAACAGTGGTACAAAAACCTTAAAAAGGCTCAAATGCCACCTTTTAGATTTAGAGGTTAAGGAAACCACTAACACATCGCTTTCAAACAGAGGCTATACAGATTCAACACATCTACATTTCTTAGCATTTCGAGGATGTTTTGATCATGTACATGCCACAGGTGCTCTCATCATGCGTATTGTAGGTAACCAGACAGGACACACAACAGACAGCGTTCTCGTAAGCGAATGAAGTAGGTAGAAAAAGGAAATATCTTGAAAGGAGGATTGGAACGTTTTACACGTACGGTGACATCAGTGGTTTAAAGCTCCCTCAGATAAGACCAACCCCATAGCGTTGCTATGTGCAACAGCTTGCATTGCTATGAAAGCTTCGCGTGTAGGAGTAAGAAATGGGGAAACAGTTATTCCTTTCACAAATACGTTCATGAATGATTGGCAACAAAGGTGTTAAGCGATTGATGAAAGAACAATATAAAACAAACATGAAACTGGTATTGCTGCGCATTAACGCGGAACGCGGAAAAGACGCCGATCAGGTTCATGGCTGAACACTGGGCCAGATAGCGATAAATTCAGAATTAGTCGTCACAAGTTCTTTCGGCTGTTCAACCGATTTTCGCGTTGCACATCTCTAGAATTATTGATGCTGTGCACAAAAACGGAATAATCCGTAACAAACTGGTTTTCATGCTTTCAAAAACTTGACAAGTGTACTTCAACGGCAAAGAACTTGTCTGGTTTCATGGATTTGTAATGTGCATAATGCCAAAACAATCTGCTACAACGCGACGTACTTGGCACAGCTTTATATCTAGATGTTTTCCAATCCTTACAAAATCGTTTAGAATAAATCACATTGTGAAGACTAACCTGAAGCAGTCAAAAACACCCGAGTAATTTTCGGTGGTGCGATGAATCGACTGCAGTCTCGTTTTGACAACTGGAAAAAAAAAACACGGCTAACTCTGTGGAACTTTATTGTCCACTACTTGCCAGTGATAAGGCAATCTCAAAAAATTAACATTAATAATTTTTGCTTCTATGTTACGCTGATGCGGATTTTTTTCGTACTGTGCGCTCACGCCGGAGCAAAATGCGCGGCAACTCACCGTCGACAGGATTCACGGCCGCAGCAGCAACGGCGCCGGAGAGAACGCCGCTTATCAGGGTGACGATGAACGGAGGATGGGTGGAGCCGTCTTTTATCGCGCGGTGGCTGAGAGCGGCGACCAGCGGGAAGTATATGATTGAGAATGGTATGTCTCTGAGGAGGAGTTACTTGTCAATGTGGTGGCACGGCTGAAGCCAATCGCTAACGACTGGCAGCAAAAGGCAAAACGAAGAGAGCACAACCAAGACTGAGTAGCGGCAAACAAGCAAGACCCCATCAGCTGCTGATGGATGATTTCTTAGCAATGAAGGATTCAAATCTCGGTGGAACATTTGGAGAAACGAATATTGATGAAGTGCTGGACTTCGGCTCATCATATTTCAGCGAAAACCCACTCCAAGAGTAACTTTACTGCGGTTCATCGAAGTCACCACACCCCACTTTTGACAAAGAAATAAACAAGCAAATATGACGCCAGCAAACAAACGAAACAAAGGAATTAAAGTCGCACGCTGACAGTGGGAATGCGGAAGGCTGGGTCCTTTTGAGAAGCAGTTCTTTCGTAAAACGGAATAGCTTGTGGTGGACAAAGGACAGTAATAGAAATGGATTAATGACGTAACTAGGGACGGACAACTCAGAATAATTTACCATTCCAGAGTTATTTTGGAATAGCTAAATCGAATGCATAATACTGAATCCTATTCTGAATTTTTTTACTTCAAGCAATGCAGCAATACAAGAAAAAAAAATCTTTAAAACAACAAAAATCCAAAAGCACACGTTTGTTGTAGTGCAATATATGAAATTTTAAACGTACGCCCGTTACGCGAGATTGCTACTTGGCAACAGTTATCCCCGCACTGGAAAAGGACTTTCCTGAAGAGGCTGACGTGGCAGGTATGCAAGGATATTTTGGAGTCAATTGCTTTAGCAACGACAGTCGTTCAGCATTGTTGCGTCACTAAGCTAGCGTGTCAGCATTAATGTGGTTGAATTTTTATCTTCACAGAGCTTGCAATTTCAGTCTTTTTCGGTTGCGCACAGCATGCTGTGCGAGCGAGTGACGAAAAACGAAGAAGCCCAATGCGGCATTACGCTCGTATTATTTCTTCGTTGTTCGTCACTCGCTCGCACTACACTATGTAGCCAAGAAAACAACGTTACCTTAGAAGCGTAGCTGATGCACCTTTGTAGAAACCAGTGATTCCGTGACGCTCATAAACGACTTTAAGCGAATTTTTCTTTGTGCCACCGGTAGCTGAAAAAAAGCAGGAGTTTGCGAAACTCTTCTGTGCGAAACTGAAAAGCTACTAGCACTTTTCCCTTGACGTGCTCCTTTGCCGACTTGGTGATCGGTGATCACGACACTGTACGGACCAGACGTAGACAATAAATGAAGCGTACGATTTCAAGGGTGCCTGCTGGTTGAGGGGTCACACTAATTGTTGCAGAACGGCGGGTCAATCTCACAACTATGTGATCCAACAGGAGGCGGGGGTGCAGGCGCACCCCCAAAAGTTTTGATTTGTCAAAATCCCTGAAAATCGGGTAAAAATCGTCTGGGCAAAAGTGGTGCCCAACGTTGTTTGACTTCATAAAATGGCACCCAACGTTTGCAGAAAAACAAATGAAGAGCTTTTTTTGAAAGGCCACACCAAAAAAAGGTTTTCATAATCTTTGTGGGAGAACACCTGTAGGCAAATATCGCACAACAACTTTTCGGGCAAGTTTGGGGAAATTCGGGCAAAAATCCTCCGCATCCCCCGAAATTGGCTTGCTCTTATACCTATGATTCATAGTTTTGAGGTTGTCAAGAAGGCTCTCACCAATTTGCACATCAATAACTTCTAAACTACCACTTATTACCGTTTGTCAACCTGTTACCACACAACTGAAGCTGATGTTAACAGAATTACCCTGATAGCCTGGACAAGAAATAGTTTACATTACATTCAATATCTTATATCCCCAGCGTAACGCACTGAACGAAGTGGTTCGGTAGTATCGAACAAGCATTTTTAGAGATTATTAAAGAGCAAAGTAGTTTCCTAAATTTGGTTTCAAACCAAGGGATCTGAAATCAGAGAAAGAGGCACAATGATTCTGCAGCTTCGTTTTGCCAAACAGTTCTTTCACGTCGCAGTACTGGCGATGGTTGACCGCATTCCTCAGTACAAAAATCCAATATGCTTCATTCACTTTCGTAAGCGAGAGTTCTTGTATCCGCAACCAAGATCAATAGATAATTCAAACTTAAATTATGATCCGGTCGCAATGTCGGATAAATTGCTTAAAATACGACTGTAGCTGAACAACCGTTGGACCTCCCCGCAGCTCAAAAATTTCTTCAAAACATAAAATATTGACAAATGAATCTTTATCCGAAATTCGTTCTGAAAGCAAAATTATTTTATTCCGATCTACTGTCGGAATTGCTCTGTTTTAAAATGATTGTCTTACGCCAAACCTTTATTAGCCGTCAATAAGTCTAAGCTCATCAATCTAGCTCATCTTGAAGCGTTAGTCACCAGGAGAACAATTTAGAAAATCACCGGTTGCATTGCAGGTCGTTGTTGGGATGCAGATGCGAAAAGCGGAAGGCTTAAATCAGATCATCTACAGCAGATAACGCGCGTACGGACAATTTTCTAACCTTTATCACGTTACTTTCGGCAGAAAAAGTGCAAGCCTCTCGACATTCTTTAATGCCTCGAGCGTCACACATGGAGGGGCCACACGTCTTGGTTTGTTGCTTGATTGTCGCGGAAAATTGTATTTTGGAAGCATCAGGAAAAAAAGTTTTTCAAAAGAAAACGATGAAATGCGCCGTGAAATTTGTGCTTCCTTATCACGAAAAACGGTGACTTTTTGGCTCGTCAATTTATTTTTAGCGAACTCTTCACAGGAAATAGAAGAAATGACAAAATTCGCCGCAGCGCGAGACGAACTGAAATTGCCGTCAAATTATTTGAAAACCTCACCACTTATAAACTTCACTCGTCCTGGTTTCGAATAATTTCATGGTAACCCGCAGATCAAATATGAAACGCGTCATCCAATCAGATCACGACAACTCACCCGATATTGCTTTCACCCGTCCTGCATCCTGACCATAGATCTTCATCAGCTCCATCGGCGATGTCACGATCACCTGAGTAGCAACAAATGTTGGCTTCTGTAAGGAATGTCCTCACATGCCATTCAAACCACGCGAAAATTCATCCCAAGACAATTTCAAAAGAAACCGCACCTCTTTCTGTATTCTTTCTTTATATGCTCGAGAAAAAAGCTCTACCATTTGCTCTTTCACACCAGCCTTGTGCCCACAACAGAGATGCAGAACACAAGACTACAACAGCACAGCGTGACTACAAGCACACTTACAAGTAGTTAATCATGATTTGTCCCGTTTACGGAGAATTTTGCACATAGTTCTGTGGCGCAATTTCCTGTTGTCGACGCGTACACAAGTTTGCAGAGCTATCTATTACACACGCAGAAATAGTCGTCACCACAAGTCAGATTATTAGTGATGAATCCCTACGTTTGTGTGATACGCGCGCATAATTGTTACGGTTGTTTTCTTTAAAGTTATAACATGCGATGCCAGCGAGAGACGAGAAACGAAGAAAAATGACGAGCCCAATGCCGCATTACCCTTGCCTTTTCCCTTCGTTTTTTTATCACTCGCTCGCACTGCAATGTTATGAGCTTCTTCTTTTGAGTCAGTTGTTCTATCCACTACTTGGCCACTAGATCTCGGGGCAGGTGTCGAGCAGCCATTCGATTGTCTCATCGTCCATAATCGTCAGGCCGTGCAGTCCATGAGGAGGTCGATGGATTTGACATTGGAGGACAACATGGTCAACGATTTGTTCTTCTGCGCCACACTCACAGGCCGCAGACGAAACCATACCTCATTTGTACAAGAAGGAGCGGAAACGCCCGACACCGGGGTGGAGGCGGTTAAGCCGGACCCAGGCTCTTCTTGGGAGAGTCGCTCCGGTGGGGTGGGTGCCGATGTCGGGGATGAAAATGAGTCTTGTGGGGTTGTCCGCCCACTCCGCATTCCATTGGTGGTCCGACCAGTGTGCCTCACGTGTGTTGTCGTAGTCAGAGGAACTGATGAGTTGTTGTGCGGTGGGTACAAATGGGTGTTTTGATTTGAAGCGCCGTGCATCTGCACTCAATGGACGGGTGGGCGCAGAGTGGAGCAAGTGTCTAGGCTCCATGGCACGACGTGCTAGAGACAGTGTGGCTCCATTAAGACGAAGCTCAGCAGGTTGGATGCCTGCGAGGATGGGAAGGTTGTCCGCTGGGTTAGGACGCATGTATCCAGTCACAATTCGCAAGGCGTCGTTGATAACGCGGTCGATGAGGCGGGTGAGGGCACTGCAGCACCAGACAGGAGCACAGTACTTTCCAGTTGAATGCACCAGGGCTAGGTTGGCTATTCGCAGAGTTGTTGCTCCAGCACCCCAGTAAGCCGCCTCAGGAGCGCGACGCGTGATATCAGCTTCCTGCGAAATGACTCAAGGTGTCGGTGATACGTGAGCGACCTGTCCAACGTTACTCCGAGGTATTTGGGTTCGGAGCAGAAGGGCAGGGTTTCGTTGTTGTAGTTGACTTTCAGCTCACGTTTAGCTTCCTTGCTGTTAAGGTGGAAGGCTGCCGACATCGTTTTTATAGTGCTGAGCTTTAGCTTCCAAGTCCGGAGGTATTCACCTACGGTTGCCATGTCCTTGCTCAGCACCCTTTCCACTGCCTGCCAATCTCCACCAGCATGCGTGATTGTTAGATCGTCAACATATGCATACTTTCTAGAGACGGTGGTTGGCAGGTCAGAGATGTAGATGTTGAAGAGAAGGGGCGCCAGGACAGATCCCCGATCACAGAAAACCAGCAATTGCAAGCTTTGTAAAGATAAAAATGCAACCATATATTGCTGACACTCTAGCTTAGTTGCGAAACAATGCTGAACCACTGCCGCTGCTAAAGTAATTGGCTCTGAAACATCACTCCATGCCCGCCACGTCTGCATCTTCAGGAAAAATATTTTTCCAGTGCTGCGTGACTGCTACCAAATAGCGATGTCGTTTAACGGGCGTACATTAAGAAAGCTTCATATATTGCAATGCAACGAACTTGCGCTTTGATTGTTTTGTTTGTTGTTGCCAATAATAAATTGTTTTCACGCCGGTTTTACTGCACTGCTGCCATTGAAAAAATTCGGAATAGTATTCAGCAATCTGCAAACCATTTAGCTATTCCAGAATGATAAAATATTCTGAATTGTCCTTATCTGCACATGAGACAACAAATCGAGAGCAGCCGAGTAGCCTTCGTGAGTGCAATGTGCAAAGACACGCAACGTCTACAAGTGAACTGTGACAACGGAGTTAAAGATTTAGGAATATGCTGAAAATGAGACGCTCAAAAATAAGTTGGTACCAAAATACACTTACTTTAGTTCACGGCCAATTGCAGCAGAAAGAATATCTTCAGCAGGGATTTATCACCATGCCGTCTACTAAGCATGCATTTGCAAATTGCAGCAATCGCTATACGCGTAGCCTTCGCGTGAAATGCCGCAGACGGCAGACCATATGTTTCTTTCACGTCTTTAAACACACACACACACGCAACAGAGCAGACGCACACGTGGCACTAACAAGGAACACACGGAACCGTGCTAACACGGTTACTTTGAAGGAACACAAGCATAAGTATGCGGCACTTACAAAGAGCACACGCAGTCCTCGCACAGATAGCGCAAACACGGTTGCCATGTTTACCACCACTGCAGCGCCGGATTTAGGGGGGGGCCCAAAGGGCCCGGGCCCCCCACCATGTTCACGTGTTTAGCCTAATGTACGACATATACGCGCCACTTAGTAATTTTTATTAGAGAGGAAAGTTTATTTGTGGACGCTTTTAAATTATCGGTCATCCGGACAGTAGTATTACACTTGTATATTATTTGATATTGTGACGAAACAACTACTACACTTATTGTTTTCCTGAAAGTCGGTCAGGTATCTGAACCTAGTAAATGGAAGACCAAACCACGTAGAACGCGTTAACTTCCGTCTCTACCCATTTCTAATAGATTTTGCGTCTGCCTTGCTCAGATTTTGCACAGGTCGCATGTGAGTATCATTGTTAAGTAGAGCTACCATACGTCCTCTTTTTGGAGTACATGTCCACTTTTTTCATGAGAAACGAAATAATATCCGACGACATTCAAAAATGTCAAAATATCCTCCTTTTCAGATTTCTTATTTTACATAGCTATAATCAGAGGCGTAACTAAAGGTTTGAGACAGGGTAGTAAACTTAGATGAAAGGGCCCCTTGTGGCCACTGTACGGAGTCCACTAGCCAATACTCATAAAAAAATTGAGAACTGATGGTGAATCCGGATGTAGATGGCTAAACTAAAACCCTGAATCACAGGAAAATAATCCGAAAAACACATAAAAACAACCCACTGAAAACCAAAGGAATGCTAAAACCGATATATAGGCTAAGCTAAGTGGGAGACCGGTTTTTACATTTAGCTTGACAGGGGGCAATTCGCCCTATTTGTCCCCCGTCAGTTACGCCACAGGCTATGATATATCGTAATTACATAGAGTAAGCTGTCCCTACTCAACTGCAACAAGATACGAGCTGGTGGCGTAGCTTAGTTTATGGGGGGGCCTGCAAGTTTCCAATTAATCTATTTTTTGGTTGAGTTAATTCTCGACTGGAAAGGCGGGAATACTTTCACATTAATCGTTACATAACAGTGGCAAATATTTTTTCAATATCTCAATGACTGGTACTAGAGTGTGGACTTCTGACTCCATTATAGGTACTGTACTAGCTTTGCTGGAGAACTGCGATACGATGATCAATGTATTGTACACAGCATAGTATAGCTAATGAGTAATGCTAAAAAAATAAGAAATTCGTCAAACTATCCTTTTTCAGAAAAAGACTAAATGATTTTGAAGCTGAGTGACTTACGTGTGGTTGCATTTAAAAAGTTCGCAAGAGTGTGAAAGGACTATTGTGGATATGGATGGAGTACCAAAAACTTCTTTCTCACAGCGTAACCAAGTGACTATCACTTTATCCTAGCTTGCCAAGAATGCTTCAAACGTACCCAGCTTCACATTCATACTTCATGTCCATCGACAAGCCAACTGTTGTTCTGAAACGTTTTTTTGGTAATTCTCTGATCGAACTCTGCTTGAGACATTTGCAGTCATGTCTGGTTGCTTTCAATGAGCAAGTTCAGAATATTGAGATGTCGAAAGCATCATTTGTTGAGTTTGTATCGTGTTTCGCCACTGTGAAGGCAAGGATTTAATAGAGACAATCAGATGTACTGTACATACCAAGCCAAGTTAAATCAGCACTAAGAAAACTCATGGAGTGAGAGAAGGCAAGGATCGTGACTGTGTATTACTCATGTCAGATGTATCTGTATTGTACAAGTCTTGTGTTGTGCATCTGGCTAAATGGACCACTTTATTTGCTGAATTTAAATGCTTTGGCTAGATTTCTCCGTTCGCAAACAACTGAATAAGAAAATGTTGAACCATGTGAGTCGTATCTGCTTGAGAGAAACGTTTCTGTTGATGAAGCTAAACTGTTTGACCAATACAAAACTTGTTTGAGTTCGTACAAACAGAGCATCAACTATGCAATTTACTGTAAAATGATGGAACATGAAAGATGGGCAAAATATTTTGCAACTTGCAATACCATTGAATGCTTCAGCGAACTGATAAAGATTATACAGTTTCACTTCAGCGTTATGGCTCATTACGCTAATGTGGAACGATTTTTTCCTAGATGCAGCCACAAACCCAAAAGAAATAAAAATCTTTCTAACTGAACCAGTTTCGACTCTTATTAAAGCTAGTGTGCAATTTAAAATGTGAAATTGCCTTTAACAATATTATGAAACTTATTGCATGAAAGATGTTTGAAAGAAATTTAGGGAAACTGCATAATATTCATGGGCTAAATAGGACAATTAAATAGGGATTTTGTTTTGTGTGTTTTGACTAAAACATCGTCCACGCTTGACGTCTTACTTCAATGCTTAAAACTTATCAATAGGCCTAATTGTTATTTGACTTAAGTGGAGATAATACACTAAAGTGACAGTCGTAAGCTGTCCTCCCTTGCGATGAATTGTCCACCCTTTTTGCGATGAAAATGTGGCAGCTTTATTGAGCTTATTAATAAATAAACATGGACAGAGAAGGGGGATAGTCATTTAACAAATGAAGAACTTATCCAAGTGGTTCTAAAAGACGTAAAAAATAAAAGAGGCAAAATGAGTGAGGAAGAAATTGCAGCCAAGTGAAGAAACATTTAAATGACTATTTTACAGTGGCAGTGAAGCCAACGGCGATATTTCTGCGGAACCTGTAAGCGGACAGAAAATCGAAGAACGTGTTGTGATAGACTTGGATCCACGTAACTATGAAAATAGACCTGGTTCAACCAGCAGTGCAGTAGCAGAAGAACGTCAAGATGAATAAGCGAAAAACACGATAGATGAGATGATGGCTGACGCTGTTACTGGAGGCAACGATATTGATCTATGGGCCCTCTGGCCAGCCAATTTACCGGAAAAAATGCGGGAATATTAGCTGAAATATGAAACAGATTCTTTTTGACATTGTGATGAAAAGTCATTTTTTAAACATGATGTTCCACAACACAGAAAAGACAGAAACTTGTCACGGAAATGTACCACAAGTCTTATTCGTCGCCAGGATCACAATGGCGAAGTAGCTGACAGAAGCTGGCTTTGATTTTCTCCTTCACAAACTTGTGTTAAATATTTCACTTGTAGACTGATGTGCGCGGATACGACTAAATGTGTGCATTTACTTATTAGAAAAGGTATCTTCGACAGGAAGCACGTTCTTGAGCGCCTGAGGAGCCACGAGCATTCAATGGAACATATAGATGCCACGATTACATTTAGTCCCACATGGAATTAATCACAATGAAGAATTGATACAGAACTAGCCAGTCAGGTCAATCGATGCGAAAAATATCGGAAATAGCCTCTGCCTGCAACGTTTGGTTTCTGTCGCAAAATGTATTGCTGAGCGAGAGCGTTTAGAGACGATGTGAAAGCGTTGGATCGCCCAGAAACTTTTTCCAAAAAATTTTCAAAACTTTTTTCAAGCAAATACAAAGGGAGATCCGATGGTTCTAGTGACTGGTGTTGCAACAGTTTCACAAATCGCTAATCTTTGTCAAATACCATGTTGCATCATAAAGTTTTGCTACAGTTGAGTTAACAAATGTGACGTCACAAGATTACGCCACAAATATTAATGATATTGGAAATACTAGTGACTTCATTCGATAATCCCCTACCTGAAGATTCTAGGGGCCTCCCACCACGCCTGGGCCCCAGGCTCCCCACCATCTAAATCCGGCGCTACACCATTGCATAGTGCTAACTTCCAAGTAGACCGATTCATGAAATGTATGGAGTATTGGAGGCTACGAACGACCGGGGGCCATTTGGGCTGCAGACAGCCCCAGGGCGAAAGCTACGTATACTGTAAAGGGAACAGTTCGTTAATAGAAGTCCATTTCTCTGAGTGTAAGGATTTTTTATGCGCAATGAATTCATGCGATTAATGGAAGGAAAATGCAATTAAGTTAATTTTAAGTCCTCACAAGAAATAGGTTAACTTATGGCACATAAAATTTTGCAGTTTTCTCTTATACTGTAAATATTCGCGATAGCTAAAGATGGCAACGCGTCACGACAGTGATGGACCAGTGCAGTGCGGCAAAGGGTGTCACAAAATTTAAGCGGGCTGAGAACGAGGCGTGCAATCGTTCCTTCGGGAAATGTATTTTCATTCCATGTGGCGACTCACGCATGGGAACGGAATTTCGTTTCCTGCTCGGTAGATACACGATTCGCAACGACCGCAAAGCGATTAAAACTAAAGGCATCCCACTGCATTATACTAGTGATTCTCAATAGGGTCCACCTGGAATTTCTACGTTTCTGTAATGAGCAGGACCTCGTAGTAGTGCATCACAAGTTCACGATAACAACGGCTACAAATGTGAAGACTTTTTTAGCCAAAATTTTAGAGTTTCGAGATTTTGTGGGATATAAACTCTAAGGATCCCTGCGTTTTGGAATTAGGTCCTTTTCGGGCAGCTGAATACGAAGCAACTCTTACAGTCATTTCTAACATTCGAACTTCAAGTGCATGGATCTTGCATATAGTCGACAGAAACAACAATCTTAACATTTGCGCAACTTCCAAGCAAAATTAAAATATAAGTGAAGCGCTCATCGCATGCGCTGCAAAATCATCCGTAATAAACGACCAGGCATTTCGTTTAATCAGATGAAGATTTAATTCCTCTCACAATCCCAAACTTGCTTAAAAAGTGCTGCGGGAATCGCGACGGCAGTAGAAGTAGCTGACAACAATGCCAAGTCAGAAAATAGTCGAAAACTAAAGCAACCTCTTGTGTTTCAACAGCTCGGTTGCGACAGCATGAAGCTATTATTTATGACAAAAGAGTTTCCGCTCGAAATTGTCAGATATAAATTATGCGTCCGTTCGGTCTTCCTGTGAGTGTACGTCGAAAGGCGACATATATTTTCTTTCCAAAACTTCTCTCCGACATCACTTTATGGCATTAACATTTTGACCTACGGCCAAAGGAATAAAGTGAGCCCACGGGAGCCATACAACAACAATTTTATTTTTGGCCACGCCAGTAAACTTCGCAACACAGACACAGTAAGGTTAGGAGGCGACGATAAGACACTCTGGTCATCCTGTCTGCCACCATCCAATCGCTTGTTGTCAAACACCCTAAACGAACACGCTCACTATCGCCTTGCGCAAACCAGCAGAAACGAAACCAAAGAACAGAACATAGCTTTAACCTTACTCAATCACGCTTGTAGAATCCAAAATATGAGCAACACTAACCAGAGCATAATGGGAACGTTGAAATATTGGATACGATACTCGTGCAGATAAAGTTCAAGCAAACGTTGCTGGATAACATCACTTTACTGTACATCCATAGCTTGCAGGCATCATGTGTTTATATAGTTGTTAATTAAATGATTGGCGTATTTTTTCTTACACAGAAGCAAGATTTTGATTTCATATCTGGAGGAATTTCTTGCCACAGACGCTGTAAGATAATTTGTCTCTGCTTTGTGGCAATCGCAACGCTTTTCCTGGCATACGGTATTTCCAAAACGTAGGCCAGTGATAAACACCAGTGCACAAGAAGTTTCCACTGAAAGGGCATACGCCAGGCAGACATACTGTGTTCAACGTAACTCTTCCTCTCGGACGCTATCAATCAAGCACCGCCAGACGAAATTTGACATTGAGCCGAAAGGAACTGGCCCAAACCGAATGGAATAGCACACACTCACGTAAACGAGTAGTGTTGCTCATCTTTAGGGTACTTTGGATGCTGGAACTAACGATTCACAGGAGATACTTTTATTTCAAAACAGTTAAAAACAACAGCTCGCCAAGCCTGAAGCAGCCTGAGATAGTTCTTTGACAACTTTCTAGGAGAGTTGCGCGTGGTCTTATAAATTTTAATGAAAGGGGTAAATCTTTGCACTTTTGGCGCAAGGAAGGCGTTTTGTCTAGAATGTTTTGTCCTTCGAGTCGCATTCACTCACCGCATTTCAATGGTAGTAGTGTAGCTGGGGGAGACGCAGAGTAAACAGTTATTCCAAATCTTTTGAAGGGAACAACGTTTCCCCGTATATTACCAACATGTTGATGGTGATGTATTTTTTAGTGAAACTGCCAGCTGTTTTCAATACAGCAAGCGGGCTTTTTTCATCTACAGTGCGTTCCCCACTTAGTTTTATCACTATAACGCTGCTAAACGGTGCCTCTGCATGGATAAAACGTTGCACCAATGCAATATACACGCATTTCCTTGAAACCTTATCGATTCAGTTGAATCACCTGTTTTTCGAACATTAAACCACGGGTCGTCAGACAGAATCCAAGCCAATTATGGGTCATCCAGGAGTTCCGTAGGCGTCAATTATAGCCAAGAGTCGAATATGGGGTTGGTGTGCGAATCATATAAAATCTGATTTCACATAGTGAATGTTTACAGCAGTGCTTTTCAATCTTTTTGTTGCAGCGGAACCTTCCGCAAATGTTTCCATTGCTCATGGAACCCTATGCATTGATCCAAGTGTCTTTATTGCCACCACCGCACAGAACTGGTCGCAAATCTCATTCCAGGCAATTTCGGTCTGTTTCGGCGGAACCCTGGCAGCCACTCGCGGAACCCCGGTTGAAAAACAGTGGTTTACGGTATAAATCTCATTAAACCAAACGCTCAAGGAACGTTCCGCCTAACAGCAAAAAGTCAAATTAAAGCATTTTGGTTAGGTTTGACATTTTGCACAATTTCAGCTGCCAGCAGAAACATGGTGATTTTCAACATCAGCACGAGTAGAACATTGAGATAATTCGAACGGGGGTGAAGCATTTGGGGAAAAGGGGGTACTGATCACAAAACGCTTGAAGCTCCAATGAAAAAATACTGCAAAAAAATAAAAAACGGTGGATTTGCCAGAGACTGAGAACATGGCATATGACTCTATTAACACATCAAAACATTGTTAAAGAACTAAACCAGTAACATTAATCCAAAAACGAAATATGCAGTTCGGTGATGTAATGTGAAATCCTCAAGACAACTCATTTCTTTACTCACTTGACAAAATCCTGCACCAGCACCAGCAATCACTTGTTTTTTTAAAGTTATGTTCTTGCCATCTTTGCTCAAATGTCGTCTCAGCAAGTCGTTCACAGTAAGCTTGATCGACTTTTCAGGAACGATCAGGACAAGGTTAGGCATAGCACCTTAAACAATGAATTTCAGCAAGTACTGTGCTAGGCGTGAAAATAAATTAAGCACGCACTGAACTGTGATCAAATTAACTCAGCACATGGTTTCTGAAGCAAAGTAAGCCTTTGTTGTTGTGCCCCAGTGCACCTTTCAGAAAAATGAAACTTCCTGTTTAACTGCTACTTGCTGAAATGTCCAAAATAAAATGTTTTCATTGCATATTAAGTCAGCTAAAGCATGACTGAAATTACATGTGAAAAGCGATACAGATACACTTACCTCTATATAAAGCAAAAAAACCTTCGCGTTTGAAAACTTGCTTTATGCAATCAAACCTGTAAAAACAAAACACAATGCTAATTCATTGTTAAGTTTGTGCAAATTGAATATCACTTTTTAACCCAGAAAAAATTTTAACAGCACCTGGTGAATTTAATTTTTGATCATAATCAACTAAAACAGTGTAAAAAATAAGACCTTAAAAAGTATCCGCCTAGTGAAAGACATGCAAATAAAGAACCAGAATATCAATACTGCATGAAAAATTGCCGAACTCTACTAAAAATGATGAATTTGAGTAAGGACAATCTAAACAGTAATTTCTTTGTGATATGCAACTAGAGTATAAAGCAAAAGATTTCTGCTCTAGACTTTTATCCAGAACATAAAAAATAGTCTTGGGGATCGTAGTTCAAAATACATAAAATGAAAGTAAATTTGCAGTAGTATTTAATACTGTTATGCAATATCTTACGAAAAATGAGCAATTCAAATCTACTCCATGTACAGTCAGGCAAGGTGTTTTTCATTGAAAATTGGCTATGTGATCACTAAACTGCACAAAATAAACCGCAAAAAAGCTGTGAAATTAGCAAATGCACTTCACCACAACTGTGCTTTAGTAGGGGAAAACTGCACCAAGTTGCAACAAAAACCAGACACAAGATTAAACTAAGCTACAATATGCTAACAAAACAGGGTTATTGTGACAAGAACAAAAACAGAATGCATTTGCCATAAACCAACTTTTATAGGTTTCATATAAACATTAAATAAAAATAGTGATTACATTTCAAAGTCACTCAACGTTTGATTATTATTTTTAACCTTTAAGTCTGGCATCTTTATTTCAAACATTGAAGGTATTTTAAACAACCTTATATTTTTCAATATCACTGGCTACAGAAATAATGCTGTTAGGCTTGATGTAGCCAGAGAGGCCACATGTGAAAATCAGTGCTGTATCACCAAATTGTTTTTACTCAAATTTTTTGGAGTAAACCATGATGTAGAAGCAAAATGTTCTATGCAATGGAAAAAATATGTTGCTCATGTGGAGCAATAACACCACAAAAACATTGAACTAAAATATATTTCCAAGCCAACATTTTCAACAGAAAAATTGACCGGGAAAAGCTTTTCACAACTGAATAAACTTTATTGCATGCAGGCAGTTCGACAAAATTTACAGGATCAATTTTTACGTTTTGCTCATTGTAAAGTATTTATTCCTTCACACATGTTGGACAAATATAAGCAATAGCATAATAGTAGAAATTCATTCAAAAAATGATTGTTACATTAGTCATAAATATAGAACTCGATCACCAGCACAAACCGAATTATTGTATAACCCTGCAGTGGGTTCACACCAGTCAGTCTTCAAGAGAACTCTGTAAAAGCAAACTTGTGAGTGTCGTTCTAGTCCTATGAGAAACACTGTTTAACTCTGAAAGGGATCAGTTTAAAGCACACCACCCATACCATTTAAACACTTCAAAAGAGATTCATTCATTTTGACTGGGTGGTTGCTTACTTTTCAAACAAAACTTGTATCAAGCATACATCAAACTTGACTCAGATTAAAGAAATCAGGTGTTAACGAACACATAAGTTTGCCCAGAACAATCTGTTTTCTAAATAAAACTCAACTTAAGTCAACCCAGATGTTTTATCCAAAAGTTCCATTTACTACAAATGAACCATCAGCTCATGCAGAAATGTTTGCACCACATGCCCCTACATTTAAAGACTTCAGTGGGTTCAAAACCAAAATAAGCAATAATGTGAGAAATAAACCCTGTAAACATTTGTTTGCAGCTTCACTAAATTAAAAATGTCATTATGTTTTTCAGGTTGTTAAATATTTTCATCTACTTCTACCTACAGCATCTTGCTGAGAATAACAAGACTGCTACTTACATTCATACAGCAAAGTGCATTGTAGGGTGTTAAAAGTAGAGCAAGCATGCTGATGAACATTTGAAACAGCTTTTTCAACACAACTTTTCGCAAGAATTTGAGAATACAAAAAATAAGAAGTGTAGTCGACTCAATGTTCATTAGCAAAGTATTGAAGCAAAAAGTTGCTGCTGTTGCAGCCAGTGGCCCAACTATATGGACATGTACATATGGACTGGAACCAATGCTTTGTAATAGACTGCTCATTGAGCCATCCGGCTGGGCACAAACCGTTCACATGTTCACACAGTGTTGTACGTAACACGTGACTCAATATTCACACTGTTCATTGAATGCATTTTTCTGCTCGCCTTTCTGTGGATGTATTTATGACCTCGCGGAATCTTACTTGAGCTTTCTTCGTCAGTAGTGCCGTGAGCGAGTTTGTCGTCTGACTGATCCATTGACTGTTTCCTGTGAGATGTTTGCTTCTGTATCGTGGTAAGGACAAGTCACTGTTTGTGTTAATAGTTGATAGATGTTGCCGTTTTGCGTCATTAAAACCAGCGCAGAAGTCGAGGCAATAAATTGTACAGTGTCACCTCTCAAATCCCCTGTCTATTTCGTGTCTCAAACAGCCGTGAGCCTGAGTAACACCTTCATCATCGCATAGGATAGTGTGAATCAGATTCACAGTTCGTGCTTGTGTGTTGCAGTGAGAGACATGTCAACAAAATGGTGTTGTGACCAGGATGTGAAGGTCGTGCGGAGTTCAGCCTTCACACAAAGAACATGCGATCGGTGTGGTTTGTTGTAAAAAGGAGGGGATGTTGTTGCAACCTCTCTGGTAGTGTTGCGTTGATTGTTTGATTCACCACGAACGGAATGTGCGTGAAGAATAACACCATCATATGTCTAGCGCGAGCAAGCAATAGTAAGAGAGATTGCGAGCATGATCTCTGTTGTTGCTTGCTGCCATGGTGCGAATCTTTGCGCACATGCCGCTCGGGATTTCTGACCACATCACTGCTCACTTCAACATGCAAACCTAATAACTTTCAGCCCCTGCATTAATTATTATCATTAATTTTAAAGGATACCATCTGAAGCAGTAATGTGAATGTTCTGTATTTGTGGAAACACTGAAAAGGCACAATGAAATTAGTTGCATCAACACTAAAAAAGCCTTCAAAGAACTATGCATGTTTTATTTTTGAGACATTTTGGATTATTCTTAATCCATCTTCAGTTAAAAAATAAAGCAACACTTGGCAATGCTAGCAATTCAAAAGACTCTGTGACGCAGGAAATAACAGTGTGACGCAAAAGACATCAAAAGCAAAACCAACACTGCCAACCCTGTCAAAATCACTAAAAGTAAAAGCAGGACCAACAGCTGTGGAGAAATTGCTAAAACAAAATGTATGCAAGGTTGGAATCCACGAAAATAAGCCAAGACCAGCAGCAAGAGGCCGTTCACAGAACAGAACACTGCAAGCGAAGGATGCATGCACCCACACAATTTTATGCTCCGAAATTAGTTGCAATGAAGGCATCCACAATATGCCATGTGTTTTAACACTTTGGCGTCCGGCCGCTTTTAGGGATTTTCGCAAAAAAAAACACCGAAACGCACGTGGCTTTGCGTGGAATTTCTCCAGTCCGGTAAGAGCTACAGACCTGGTTAAATGCTCAAGAGATACGGCAAGCCTTGTAGCTTGCACTTGAAAAAAAATTATTTGGTTGGCGGTGCAGATATTTTGTGAGTGATGTCATAAGTCAGTGGTGCTCAAACGTTTTGGCTCGTGGGCCACATTTGTCTTTCAGAAACCCTTCGCAGTCCACAAGAATTAATAATCTCAATAAACATTCTCTAAAAAATTCTCTTAAATGATTAAAGTGTTAAGTTTTCTTTCCAATGAAAATTGCTTCGCAGGCCACTTCAGAGGGCCTTGCGGACCACGGTTTGAGCACCACTGTCATAAATGGAAGACTTTTAGGCCACCTTGCCCCACTTTACCTGGCCCTGGGCTCAAACCGTTAGATAGTAGTATTTCGCTGAAGTTTTTGTTGGAAACTAGGCTACAATCGGAGTCTTTTGATACTTTGGACGACCTGCTGGGGTTTCAGGTTCAAAAGTTACGATCTAAAGTAATAAAAATATTGGACTAATTAGCTAATTAGATTATTAATTACTTCGTTTATTTTAGATCATAACTTTTGAACCAGAAACGCTAAAAAATCGATCAAAGTCTCAAAAGACTCAGACTCGAGCCTAGTTTCCAATGAAAACTTCAGCGAAATACTTTGGCCTAGCGGTTGGGCCCTAGGCCAGGTAACATGAGCCAAAATAACCCAAAACTACTTCAGTTATGACGTCCCTCACAAATAATCCGCAACACCCAACCAAAAATTTTTTTTCAAGTGTAGAATAGAAGACTGGCTGATCCGTTCGAGCTCTTGAACAGCTCTCTGGCGCAATCGGCAGAGGAGCTATGGCATTGGTAAGGCAACTGAAAACTGCTGGTTTAAGGCCGAAATCTAGGTACGAATATATCGTACACCGGCTCTCAAAGTGTTGATTGTAACAGCATTCTAACCATTTACAAATCAAGAGAAATATCAATAACTGTTTTCACATGTTAGAAGCAGTGTTGCAGCAACATAAGGATCAATGATATGATTGAAAAAATGCGGTAAATCTGTTGTCACTCGGCTGTTTTCAATTAAAATTCAAAAAAATTTATACAGCAACATATGGCACCCTGAAACTTACTACTGTGACAGCTTTGTTTTTTTTACAAAGACCTTATATATCATGCTTGGCCTGAAATGAACAGTAAGGGGCAAGTGGTGCAGTTAATGTAGAATCATGTCTGATCTAATCTTTAACAAGGTTTGACGTTGCAATGCAGCTTACAGCAAACACATAAAATTTGAAAAGATGTCCTCTTACATTCCTTTGTACATCCTTTTTCCAGATTCATTTGATTGATTTTGAAGCCGAGTTTTAGACAAGTCAATTGGAAAGGTTGCAAGGACACCAGATAAGCCAGCAATGCCTCCATTGATCACTGCTGCAACCCTTTATCAAAAGATGAAACTTAAAAGGAGCTTCATTGATTTTATAGAATGTCAGCTTCTTACATAGAGAGGAAGAAATATGTAGTGGAAACTTGACATCAATTTTGAAAATATGGTAATTTTGGCCTGATTTTCCGCTGAGACATTTTGGTCATTTGTTTCAATAATAGTATCAAAACTCACCATAACAGTATTCACTAGTCTATCGTTTCAGACATTATAACCAAATTGACTTGATTTTTTTTGCTCATTTCAAAAACAATTCAGTCTATGACTGAAAAAATAAACCCAGATTTTGGCCAATACATTATATTTAGTTGAGATAATTTATGAAGCTATATCAATGCAGTTTTCTACAAACTTCATTTCAGTTGATATTGGAAAATCTCCAACATATGTCAGATGTCTGAAGCCATGATGTGCATGGTTTCAACAATAAGCTCTTTATATACAGAGTTAAATTCCAAGATGAACACAGTCGATAAATTGAAAACAAAGACACCACTAACCCACCTGAACCAATTATCATAAGCTTCTATTTCCATAGCAAACCTGTTAAGCAAAATCCAACACACAAAAGAAATTCCCTAAAACATAAATTTATCTGCAACATAGTTTTAAGATATACCTTGAGTTCTTGACAAATTTTAATTCAAGAACAAAAACAGTGCATCTAGCAACAAGTTTCACTATCGACATGATTGCTTCCTTGAGATAGTTGAGAGCAAGTGCAAAAATTGTTAACTAAGATCATCAAGTTAGCTACTATAATTACTATCAATAGTAATTATTACCAATTGGTAAGATACTCAATATTACTAATATTACACGATTGTTTTGATCACTATCAAAACTATGATTCATTGGTCAACAACAAAATGTTACGCTGCAGAAAAACAGTCAGTTCCCAATGCTTCAGATGTGCTGAGCCCAAATTTGCAGTCAGATTTTTTCTTTTCTATCACATCTAAAAATTGAGATATCTGCATTTTATTCCACTTACTTCCATTCCAGTTTGGGTTTACTTTAAAATCCAGTCGCAACAATAACGTCTATTACTGATAAACAATTGGAGCTTATTATTTCACACTACTCTCTTTGTGATGCAACAATTACTTAAATAGTATTAGTGTCAGTAATGTTTTTAACTTAGCTAGGTACTTTTAGCTACCGGGTTTAAGTGAAATTCGTGGCAGTTAGGAATTTTAGACAAAGTGTTTAATTTTAGTTGTATTTAGAGTGTTTAATTTTAGTTGTTTTTTGTTCACAGATTTGCTATTTTAACCATTGAAATTATTGACTTAAAACAACTTGTTACAATGATGCTTTCAACCCCCAAAAGTGGTTGTGTTAATCACCCTGACAACTTTATGTCTGTGACGAGTATACTCCTCTTGCTCACCGCGTAAAGCTGAAAAGCAGAATAAAATAAGCATACAAGCACTATTTTGCATGCCAAGTAGGCGACCAAGATAAAAAAATGGGCCCCACATATTTGCTGCAACCGTTGCAGAACAAGTCTTCTGTTTTGGCTGGATGGTAAACGAAAGCAAATGCCTTTTGCTGTTCCCATGGTGTGGTGTGAGCAGAGTGATCACGTTACTGATTGCTACTTCTGCATGACAAACATCAGAGGATTTTCTTGAAAAAATAAGTCTAAAATTTCCTACCTTGTGTGCAAGTGAGCCATTAAACCAGTTCCCCACAACCCAGATCTGCCAGTACCTCAGCCTCCAACTGAAAAGGAAGATACCTTGCCTGTTGATTAACGTGCGAGTACCGGTACTGAAAGTGAGGAGGATCGTATTGAATCAGATCCCTCCCTTCAACATCAGTCTGCGCCACCCCTCATCAATCAGGAACGCTTGAATAACCTGTTGCGTGATCTGTATCTATCCAAAGAGAAAGCAGAAGTTTTGGGGTCCAGGTTCTCACAGTGGAATCTACTGGAACCAGGAACAACCATTTCGTCCTTTCGTCGCCACAATGAAAAGCTTGCTCATTATTATGCAAGTGCAGAAAATATGTGCTATTGCAAAGATATAGATGGGTTGATGACCGAACTGGGGCGTGAACAAAATCCTGTTTGTTGGAGGTTGTTTATGGACTCCAGCAAAACAAGCCTTAAAGCTGTGTTGTTGCACAATGATAATATTAAGCCATTAAATCCCCTGGGCTACAGCATGCTCAGAAAGGAAACCTATCATACAATAAAGATTTTTCTCGATCTCTTGGCATATCCCAAGTATAACTGGAAAATTTGTAGTTATCTGAAAGTTGTTTCTCTGCTCCTTGGGTTGCAGTTAGGGTACACAGTGCTTTTTATGTCTATGGAACAGTCGGCAAGACAGCAGTCACTATGCAGTAAAAGTATGGCCTACTTGACAAAGCCCCCAAATCGGAAGACATAATGTCCAACACCAGCCTTTGGTTAGCTCTGCAAATGTCTTTTCACCGCCTCTTCATATCAAGCTTGGTTTAATGAAAACTTTTGTGAAAGCGATGGACCAGGATGGCGATGGCTTCAAATTACTCAGATTTCTTTGGAACTGATAAAAGTGATGCAAAATTAAAAGCTGGAGTTTTTGAGGGTCCTGAAATTAGGAAACTGATGCTAAATGAAGAGTCTGATTCGCTACTTAATCCATCAGAACTGGCTACTTGGAATGCTTTGAAATCAGTTGTTACTAACTTCTTGGGAAATCACCATCATGACCAAAATGCTGATATTGTTGATCGCATGCTGAAAGCATATGAACTCGTATATGTCGTTAAAAATGCACATTCTGCATTCCCACTTGGATTTCTTTCCCCTCATCTTGGGGCGAAGTAACTGATGAACAGGGAGAGAGATTCCACCAAGATATATCCATCATAGAAGGGTGGTACCAGGGCCATTTCGATGCCAATATGATGGGGAGATTTCTGCTGATACCTACAATGTGAGAGCAATACAAAAGAAGAGCCAAATGCATTAAATATTTCTAAAACCATTTCTCACGATATATTGTGAAATAAAATACATTTGTTGTCTGTTGCAATTGTCTGTTTAGTGCGAAATGGTAGATCATGACCATGTTTGCTGTACAGAATCAGAGAAAATTGGGACATGTGGTTATCTTAAAAACGTGACATGATAAAAGAAAACTAATATCATTTTTTAAATCAGGACTCCCAATTAAGCCAAAATCACCATCTTGTTACTTGCGTAACAGAAAAAAAATTTGTTTATTGTCCAGTGAGGTGTTATTCATTTTAAGATTACAAATTTTACTACTGGTAGTTTAAACTTGAAATACCACTCACCACATATTCTAGAAAATTTTGCAAAAGTCAGAAAACAACTGATTAAACCAAATAAAAAGTCTTTGCCAAAATTGGTACATTTGTATTGTATAGTAATACAAAATTCAATTGGCATTACAATATGCAAAGCAGACCATTTCATACTGGACTGTGTGTACTTGCACGACAATTGGCAAGCATACTTTATTAGTCAGTAGGCATGAAAAAAGAATGTTTTAACTACAGAACATGGTGCCTCTCAAGCTTTGTTGTGCACAATAGAATGATTTTACTTGCCTCTGAATGTCCTTATCATCCTTAAGTGAAGCACAAAGTATTATACTGATATATTTTGAATTACTTAGCAAACTTTACACCTACGCCATTTGATTCAGAGAAATAGCTGGTGTATAAACATGGCACCACCATTTCAGAAATTTAGCTGACATGTAAAAAAATAAGGCAGTGGCTAGGTAGCCAGCTACAGCTATGCAAGGTTAACTCTTTCATAGTTGAATACGGCTACATCAAAACCAAAAACCCCAGTATAGTGTAGAGACCACCAGATATGGGGTGATTACAGCACAAATGTAATCGATTACGATTACTTGCCACCTGCTCAATTATGATTACGAATAAACAAAATCACAATGTAATCAATTATGATTACATTGTAAGTAATCACGATTGTAAATCGTCATTACATTTGTCTTGAAACATCCTTAGAAACAAAACCATTTGCATAGTTTTATGTAAGTATATGTTTCAGACAAGACATGAATCAATGCAAAAAATGAAATTACTAATCTGTAAGGATCAAGCACCGGAAAAAATAAAAAAACATTGATTGTTTACTGAGATGTTCATGCAGTCCCGTCGCCACAGAAGGCTTAGCCCCCCAAACAAAGCTCGAAGCCCCCCCAAATTGAAACATGAAACGCTATAAATCAGTGGAGTTTTTGTCAGTTTTTAGAATATCAAGCCTCCCTGTACAAACGCAAAGCCCCCTATTGAAAAATTTCTGCTGGCGGTTCTGTGTTCGTGCAGTCAACAAAACAGGGTGTGACTAAAGGTTTGAGCTAGAGAAGAAACTTAGCTGAAAGAAGCCCACTAGCCTATGTAAGGGACGTACTAGTCAACACTCAGAAAAAAACTTGAGAAATGATGGTGAAGCTGGGTGTGGATGGCTATACTAAAACACCAAATGAACAGAAAATACTTTGAAAAACACAAAAAGATGACACTGTGTTAAAAACCTATTGAAAAGATACTAAAACCGAAATATAGGCTAAGTGGGGGATGGTTTTTACATTTAGCTGGCCAGAGGAGTAAAATCAACCCTTTTCCCTCCCGTCAATTACTCTACTACAACAAACACTTTACAACATTGATTAAACAAAAATAATCAATGTTTAAAATCTTTGTTATAGTTGACAAATATCAACATTTCAAATCTTTCATCAGGCAAACAACATTTACTGTATCAAGCTTGAACATTCATCAAGCAATGCTGAAAATTCGTTTGCTAGTAATTTCAAAATTGCTGACTATTTCTTCAAACTGTGGGTTATGATCGTCTGCAAGCCATCATAGCACTGTGCAGCCTTTGATTTGAAATGAAATGAACAGTGATGCCAATATAGCTAGGCATCTGTCTACTGGAGCAATAATGGTCAATGGATAACAAAACCTCACAGGATTCGTTGAGTTTTTTTTACCAGTATCTGGTGGATCATGGTTGACATGTTAGTTATCAGTGTTGCGGAAAGATACTTTCGACTTGGTTTAAAGTACCTTATTCCTCTGAAGTAAAGTTAATTTGCTGTATATAAATTATTGTACTAATTGTATACATAGCCTACTCCGGTACTTACATTCATAAGTTCACTCTGAATATATATAAACGAAACGAAAACCTTTCCTCATAATGTCCCACTATTCTCTTGCTGAAATGTCAACCCATTTTTAAGAAGAGCTCCTATTTTTGTTGCTATGTCTCACTAGACTAGACTCACTGCGTTACTTCTGGCAGCCAACAGGAAGGCTAGCTTAGAACAAAGCGAGAAGTACTAAGTAGCTATAAATGCTGTGCTTGCCCTTGGACTGTCTGGATTTAAAGCACATAGACGAGTAATTAGCCTCCCCTGAAACATAACCATAATAAACGATGATAAGGAGGAAACCCAGCCACCACAACAGCGGTTCATCGCACAGTGATGTAGGGTGAAGATTTCCAAGCCAAATCGTAAAAGTAATCGTGGATTACGATTAAATTGACAATGCAATCGATTACAATTACGATTACATTTCATGTTTGGTCAGTTCAATTGATTACGATTACTTAAAAAACTGTAATCGATTAGAATTACCCCATGTCTGGAGACCACCCACTAGCAGTCGCTAGGTACAGCAGCTAAATCTAACTATGCAAAGTCAACTTCTAGGTACACAACTATCTATGGCTATGCAAGCCAAGCAGTTAATTATATCACTGACCATGATTCATGGTCACAAGACTCAGGTCAGGTCATAGTTAAACATTACTTGCTGCAAACAAAGGCTCACTATTTTCATCGGTTTCAGTGCCCTAAACAATGTCGCAATGTAAACTTTTCATTTAAAAAACAATAAAATCAACTTGAATGAACCAAATCCAATAATTGGGAGATATAATTGTCATGTGTCACATCCAGATGTTTTAGCTCATGATGATTGTGTTTTGTGTTTCAAATTATTGTGTAAGGAAATATAGAGATTTTTCATTCTGACTGTTGGGAAAACTTGTTCATATAGAGTAGCAACTCTGACTCAACTAATTTGTGCTGTTAGTGTCGCGAACTCATTGTTATATGTGGACAAAGCTGGATACAGTTCAAATAGCAAAACAGTCCCAGCAGAGCTTTTGTCCCGGCCTAGTCCCAACATTTGGTTAGGTTTGCAACTTTTAAAATCAGAGTTTTCAGATTAACGTTGTCTTTGTGCAAGTTTAGCGATTTTGGTAATGGTTTTAACTTAGGTTTAAGGTTTTACATTTAGGGTTAAATAGGTTATTCAATAGTCTTTGATTTATTGCACTATGCTATTACAGTATGCACAAAGACAGACACAAAGCGATAAACATTCCAAACACGAAAATCCCTACAAAACGGCGATTTTTCCTTTGCCTCCCTACAAAAGCCTGAAATGAAAATCCCTGCTGTAGCCTAGAGAATTTTTCCCTATGGCTGGCACTGCAATATGAGGTGGCCGGTGTCAAGTTAAATTTCTGACCTCAGCGAAATTTCTGACAAGTTATTGTTTGTCAGTTATTTTGCTTCTCAGAGCAAAGGAATAAAGCTTGGCAATTACTTTTTTATGTATGTTGTGGAAATTGAAACGCTTTGGTTAGATGTCAGATACCCACAGCACGGGAATAACTATAAACACTGAAAAATATTGGACTTGTATCAAATCTACCTAGCGTTGAAAAAGGTCTATTTTATCTCTTTTTGTAAACTAACCCAAACCCCAAGCCGACACACTTAACTAAACACTGAACCCTAAGCCTTAATCATCAGTTTTTTCAGTGTATTTGATAAATGTTGCTATGTGCATGCGCACATGGCGTGAAGTCAGAAGTTTCGCTTGACACCGGAGTCATTTTTTCAGACTTCGAGCCCTCGCTCTTGTTTCAAAATTTTTGAATCCGGTGTCAAGCGAAATTTCTAACCTGTTATTATTTTTCAGTTATTTTGTTTCTCAAAATAAAGAAATAAAGTCTGGCAATTAATTTTTTGATGTGTGTTGTGAAAATTAAAACATTTTGGTTAGATGCCAGGTGCCCGCAACAACCCATAGCACAGGAATAACTTCAACCATTGAAAATATTCCAACTTAGTCGTTGACCTCAATTATTTTTCTTTTTCCCACCATAACCCAAACCCTAACCGGACACACTTACCTAAACACAAATTCCCAAGCCCTAATAATCAGTTTTATCAGTTCTGTGCATGCGTACACGGTATGAACTGAAGTCAGAAATTTCGCAAGTCAGAAATTTGGCTTGACACCAGATCCGCGTCCGGCAAGTTTTCAAATTTGAGAATCCGACTCCTGTTCAGACTCCGACTACCATCATCGATCCCACAGAAATTTACCTATGTTTTCATATTCAGAAATTACCGCAGAGACTCCTGCTACTGCCGAATTTGAAAAGTCACTCTCGGATCCGGGTCCGGTTTTTCACAATTTTTGACTCAGGGTCCGGATCCCGGTCCGAATGAAAAACGCAGCATCCTGCCGAAGTCGACTCCGGCACTCCGGATTCATGGCCAGCTCTGCTGGCAACCAGAGATGAGCGGAATGTCCTATTTTGCGATCCAGGTCCAGTCCTGATTTTTAAAAACTCACAGTTTAAAATATTTTTCAAATGTGAAGTCCAATTGAAGACCAAAATATTAGAAAAATGCAGCCTTTTCACAACCAAAACGCCTCGTTCTTTTGCATTAACTCAGTCCAAATACGGCCCGGTTCCTAAATTTCGAAGTGATTTACAGCCCGGATACAATCCAAATTCAACAAAGTTTGCTGTAGTCCAGTGTCAAGCGAAATTTCTGACTTGCGAAATTTCTGACTTTACACCAAACGCGCATGCACAGAGCAATATTCTACATATCAAATACGCTAAGAAATTTGATGATTGGGGCTTAGGGATTCGTGTTTAGGTAAGTGTGTGGGGGTAGGGTGTGGGTTAGGGTGAAAAAAAGAAAAATATTTGAGGTCTAGGAGAAAGTCCAAAAATTTTCAGTGGTTAAAGTTATTCCTGTACTATGACTTGTTGTGGGTACCTGGCATCTAACCCAAAAGTTTTAATTTACGCAACACACATCAAAAAAGTTATTACCAAACTTTATTTCTTTATTCTGTGAAGCACAATAACTGACAAACAATAACAGGTCAGAATCGCAGAGGTCAGAAATTTCGCTTGACACCGGATCCAGTCCAATGCTCGTCTCTGCTGGCAACACGTCGAGTAGTTAGTGCAATATTTCAAAAACTTTTTAGGTTTGCAGCATAGAGATGGCATGAGCCGCTAATGGTCCGATTTTTAGGCGGGCCACTGAGGTTGAACGAGCGAGCCGCTGACGATATTTTTAGCGGTTGGACTTCACCGAGCCGCTATAAGCCGCCCGCTGATGTTGAGAAACACTATAAATTGTTTTTGAGTTCAAAGAACCACTCGGTGGCAATAAAAGCGAGTGAAACTTCATGTCATTGCTATGCCGATGCTGTAGGCTACTTTAAGGCAAATTTGCTATTCCCATCAACAGGGCCGGCCCTCGCAGGTGCGGGGCCCAATGCAAGACCTGGGCACGGGGCCCAATGCAAGACCTAGGCGCGGGGCCCCTCTGAGGAGTAATTTTGTGACGTCATCGTGTTCAGTCAACTGTGTTACGATCGTGATAGAGCGCAGATATACAGTAAAGCACTGACACGAAAATTGAGCACGTTTGCTAACGTTCGAGAGAAAATCCGCTAGTTCTGACGAGAGCGTTGCTTGTTATCAAGTCATTTTATCTGGCAATTCTACTGAATTCTCAAGCGCAAGATGTATCTGGCAAAAATGAACAATTTACCCAAACACCATGGCGCGGGGCCCAATGTGGCTGCATCGGTTGAATCGGCTTAAGGCCGGCCCTGCCCATCAGAGATGATCATATAGTGGATTTTTTCTATCCTATCCTGTTTTTGAAAAATGATATCCGTATGCGATCCGAATCTTGTTTTGGTTGAAATCATACTATCCATATCCGAAAACTATCCGAAAGTGTATCAATAATAACATTTTATTGCGAACTCATGGTCCACATCACAGACACAAGATCACAAAAAGTGGTTAGCTATACATCAGCGCACATTACAGAAACGGTGTTTGCACATGACCAACATTGAGAGGAGCACAACGCTTTATCCTCACCACAGCTGTATCGTCATTCGCAAGAGCACAGAAAATGGATACCCATACAGCAGCGCTAGCACATCACACAACCGGTGTTAGTACGTGTCCAGCCTTGAGAGGAGCAAAACACTTTCCCATCACTTCTTACTTTTTTTCTTATATGCTTGGTGTGTACATAGTGTCCACATATTTTTACTACAAAAAAGCAATACTGATGAGACGCAATCACCGAAACAATTCCCGGACAACTACTGCATTTGGTCTCCACCATGCAGGAGTGTTGAACAATTGAGGAAAACTGAAGATTTGTAAAAAGCATCAGACATTTCAAACGATCGAATAAAAAAGTTGGATGAAGATGCGCATCGCATAAAAAGCGATACAAGTTGTTTCTCAGCATGGCATCAAAGGTCCTGACACAATGGCTAACCTGGTGTGGGCGAACACTAACATTTCTGGGTATGTAATGCATAATTCGATAAGAATTGTTATATGCAGCACATAAGCGCTTCATACTGGTCTGCGTGTATTTGCTCCACAACTGGCAAGCATATATTGGCATGCAATAGGCACGAAATAGAGTGTTTTTTACTGCAGGAAAGCACTGATCAAAGTGCCTCTGAGTTTGTTTGCTGCACAGTATAGTGATTTCACTTGTCTCTGAATATCATCATCATCCTTCAATGATGCATTTATCCACACACCAAGATATTTCACTTGGTAAAAAATTGTACACGTACACCATTTAGAAAAACATTTGATGGAGCAGGTTGTTTACACTTTTTTGGGCAAAAAAGAACACCAATTGTTTTGTTGCAATTAGAAGTGATTTCGTGTTCAGCAGCATAGTCACCACAAATATTCGGAAGACATTGCAGCCCACTAATACTGGGGCTGAACACACATATATCATCAGTAAACATTAGATGATTCACAACCATATTTCCCACAGTGAATCCCACCCTGGCTGATCCCAGCTGAATTGAGAGTTCATCAAGGTAAACAGCAAATAAGTATGGGCTCAGAACTCCCCCTTGCCTTACCCCATTGGTTACAGTAAAGGGGATGAACAGTTGGAACCCGTATTTACTTGCATGGTCTGTTGCCTGTACCAACTCAACAACAGTCTTGCTATGGACATAGGTACATTGTGCTTAATTAATTTAGCAAACAGCAGGTTGTGGTTAGTTCTGTCAAATGCTTTAGATGCATCTAAGAAAGCTGAAAACACTGGGGTATGTTTGCTTACATAATAAGACACAGTCTGTTTAAGAAAAAAAATACACATGTCAGTGCCATGTTTTGGCTTCAAGCCAAACTGGTTGTCTGTTGTGGCCAAAAGTGGGAAAATGCATGACAATATGTAGTGTTCAAACAACTTGGAGATGATAGTTGCAAGGGAAACAGGCCTATAGTTCCCAGCATCACTTATGTTCCCATTCTTGTTTTTGCAAATAGATACAATGATTGTTTGCATGCATTCCTGAGGAATTTTTCTATGCATTAAACACGCATTGAATAGACTACTCAGGTGGTTGAACGCACTTGAATCAGCATAGAAAATGTGTTCAGCAAAGATGCCATCTTTGCCAACTGCACGATTCAGTGGTAGTTTGTGCAGTAGAGATTTTATCTTGAAGCTGTTGCACATCAACTCATCAATCCCTTCAAAATTACCTTGCGAGGTTATATTTTGTTGCACAAAATTGCCAATTTCACAGTTTTTTGGAGTTCAGCAATGCTGAAAAGTGTTTTCGCCACATGACAGTGACTGCTTTATTTCCTGTTTCACCTCCCATTGTAGATGGAGCCATGATTTCTTGCTTTTTCTGATGTTCTGCCAGAATTTTTTGGGATATCTGTTCCATGAAGCCTCAGCCATGGCATCAGCTTTGCATTTTTGTTGGGACTTCCGACAAGCTCTTAATGCATATTTGAACTCTTTTTTACTTTCTTTCATAATGTCAATTTTTGTGTTGCACAACATATATTTTTGTGCTGTGTCTTTTTTGCCTCATGAGGCAAAATAAATGCTGGAGCTATTTTGCCTTTTGCTGAACACGATTCGTTGAAGTAGTCACATGACAAGTTTGGAACGCATGTCCTGCTTAGCTGAACATGACATCTGTAACAGCTCAGTCCCTGCATGGATGATGGTTGTCATGGTTTCAGGGCTGGTAAGCGGTTAGCAGCTTCTTGTTTGCATTAAGTGAACTGTAGGCTAAACCGTAACTCTAAACACTGAACCCCTCAACCTAAAACTTGACCCTACACCTTGACCATGAGCCCTGATCCTAAACCCTAACCATAAACTCTTAAATCCCAACCAATTGTCTCTGCATATTGTAGTTGTCACATGACCAGGGTTGTAGTGGGGTGAGAATGTGTAGGAACGACGTTCCCATACATTTTTTGGGGTGGGAATGTGGTACCCATACTTTTTTGCACTAGTAACGGTACTTGAGTTGAAGATGTGAGATCTACACGATTACATTAAAACATGGCTGGGATCTCACAGATGTGCTAGTGACACACAGATTCACACTGCTAGTCAAAATCTACAGTGAAACAGGAAGATCCATTGAAGAAGTTCTTGTAGGCAAATGCTCACTTTATTCAAACTATTTGGTGTAGCCATACTCTTTATTTGAGAACGCCATTCCCACACCTCTTTTTTTAGCACTACATCCTTGCACATGACCACTTCAACCGTTCAAATGAAGGCAAAATAGACCCAGCACAGGTTTTGCCTCATGAAGCAGAGTAGACTCTACGTGAATGCATTGTGCCACTTTGGGCCCTATCATGCTTATAAACAGAAAGTTTGACATATCTTGCAAGCTTGACATATCGCATAATCTAAGAACTTTTCCGAGTCAATTGCATTTTAAAAAGTAAGTTGAAGTTTTGCCACACAGTCCCTTAGCCAAGGAAGGGGGGGGGCTTTGATGGGCTTAGCCTCTCCGAAACAAAGCTCTAAGTCCCCCCCAAATTTAAATATGAAGCACACTATAAAACAGTGATGTTTGTTCAAATTTCAGAATTCCAAGCCCCACTGCACAAATGTAAAGCCCCCCCCTATAGAAGACTTTCTCGTGACGGTTCCGTTGCCACACCAAACTTTTCATTAGCTATTTCTTTGGTAACAATGGTTTTAATCAGGCATACCATATTTTTGTGACTGAAAACCGGGACGATTCAGAACAATGAGCCTTATTAGATAAATGTGGTTAATATCTTACTTGGAGTATGCAGCTATTTTCGATACCTATAGTTAAGACACCAAGAAAAACTAAAATAATACGTTTTACCAAGAAACAAAACAATGTTCCAGCATTTGTAAATTTACTTATTTGCCCAATAATGCTTTTCCGTAGACAATATCTTCTTGAAGTCTTTGTTCGATTTTATTTTCTCGTAGAAATCACAACAGGAAAAGCCAGTATTAATTGACTTACAGATAAGAGCTTTCATATTCTGCTTCTGAACACTTATCAGATCGCACACTATTCATTCTTGCTGACTGAATACAAAACCGGGACTTTTTGGTTGACTGACCGGGACGCCGGGACAGAGCCTACCGGGACTGTCCTGGCTAAAACGGGACATATGGTATGTCTAGTTGTAACACCATCCATGAGTTTACATTCATAATTTCATTTATTAATCCTACCCATTGTTGCACTTGAACCAAACCGAACAACATAGCATTGTTAGTCTACACACCAAAAAAACATTCAAAACAATACATTGGCTTAGAATATGTCATTTATATTGAAATGACTGACTACAAATTCAGTCTAACAAGTCAGTGTCACAGAACAACAGTTTGCATATCATGTTTAGAAAAGAAAAAAGCTATCTGGCCTGGTATCATCCAATAACCAGTCCATACAGGCTCACGTAGAATAGGGGTGAAGACTGCAAGGCCTGGTATAGAATACAGTCCACATTAAAAGAGCTAGAGTGCTCTAGCTAGTCTAGACTACAGATCACAGTAGGCCTACGCTAGCTAGCGTTAGGTACGCAGCAAACAACGTCCTTAAATGTATAGGCTGTATAGGTATGGGCTGTATTGTAATGTATAGGCGACTGAAAAAGCCCTATCTTGCCACATCAGGAATAGATTCATGCTGATAAACTTGGTGTGTCCAATTAGCAGAGGGGGAATGGGATTACACTACGGTACAGAGATTACACCACAGACAGGCTCGGAGTCATGGCACAGGAGGCTGAAAAGATGCTTCTGAAGATAATTAATTAAAAATTGTGCAATGTGCAAGTTTTTCCAAAATTTGAATCCTCGAAATATAGATGAAAGCGTTTCGGATATCCTTATTTGTATCCGGTTTCCGTTTGAAAACAGCTTTTAGATATCCGTATCCGGTTGCAAACTCACTATCCTGCCGGATATCCAACCGGCAAGCCGGATAGTGATCATCTCTGATTCCCATATGTGACAGAGATGAGGACGGATCAGGACTGGATCGGACTGGATCAGGACTGAAGCCAATTTGGCCGGATCAGGACTGGATCGGACTGCAATTTTTTTGAAAATTGGCGGACCAGGACTGGATCGGACTGAGTAAATTTTTGTTTTAATATGATTTTTCTGAAAATATAAAAAATTTTAGTTGTGATCTGATTTCACAGGTTTGCTAAATGGTAGTGTAGATTTTGCCATCAAATGCAAAAACTCTCCTGGGACTATTTTGCAATTCGAACTGTATCCACTATCCACCTTTGTTCACATATAACGTTGAGTTCCGGTAGCAACGTGAACATAGTTGAGTGGTTAGCAGACTTGAGCGGACTGTCATATTTTGCGATCCGAATCGAGTTCTGAATTTTCAAAACTCAGTCCAAATCAACCATGGTCCAAAACATTTAAGAAATTGAAAAATCCAAGTCCAAAAAATTAACAAACTACAGCTTTTTGAAGACAGAAATTACGCAATTATTTTCCATTAACTCAGTCCAAATCCGGTCCTGGTCCTAAATTTATGAAGCGGTTTACAGTCCGGATCCAATCCAAAATCAACAAAATTTGTCATAGTCCGGATCCAGTCCAATCCAAGTCCAGTCCAATGCTCATCTCTGGTGGTTAGTGTCTATCAGTGTTTAACATGATCCGGTTCCGGATCGCGATCCAACCGGATTCTGCAATTCAGAACCGGATCCGGATTGGACTGGATGTCGAAAAAACCTCTACCGGATCGGATATGGATATCCAAACTGCGTTGATCACTGCAGTCGAATGCTCAATCAGAGTTTTTTTCGGATATAAACCGGATTGGATCAAATATTTGGATAGTGCAACCGGATTAGGATCGGACTGGATTACACAATGAAAATATTGGACTGGATTAGGTTCGCAAAAATCTTCGATCCGTTCAACTCTAGAGTCTGTGCCTGCTGTGCGATTGTTCGTTGGCTCTGCTCTCACCATTTCCTTTGGGTTAGCTTGTAGACGTTACACCTTTGACAGGAGTGCTTTTAATGTACTTTTTCAAAAAGTTTCGGCTTTAGGTTGAGGCTGTATGTTTAAATTTCAGTTTAGGGTTTACTTTTAGGGTTTAAAACGAATTATTATATTATATTAATTAGGTTCCTTTAGCTTTCTAGAAGTCCATGAAGTTGTGGTAGAGGTGCATGTTGTGGTTTCTGTGTTTCTCGATTAGTATCCTAAGGTTGATAATCTGTTCTGCTGTGTTTCGATTCTTGTGGAAGTCTGCTTATTCTTTGGAGGTTTGAGACGCTGGAGGATAATCTGCAAGATGACTTTACTGGGATGGCGGATGAGGGAGATAGTTCTGTAATTGCTGCAGTTCTGCAGGTCGCCTTTCTTTGGTAGTGGTACTATGATAGATTTCGTCCATTGCGTACAGACAGAGGTTCTAAAGAAATGCTAAGAGGATGATCCGAACCTCCATAATGCAAAGTAATTTCGGAATACTGTCTAAGAAACTTTTGGCCCAAAATGACATCGACACAAAGGTCTGACATTAGTCCCAACTGAACTTAATGATACATCTTGCCACAAATGTCAATGTCAGTGACGGCTTTGCCATCAATGTTTGCCTCAGCTTTTGTCGTAGCAAGAGAAATTTGTTCAGCTGATCCTCGACCTTCAGTCTGTAGCTCGTCCGCAACCCTTTTATATATGAAGTTATCGGAAGCGCCCAGGGGTGTAGTGCTAAAAAAAGAGGTGTGGGAACGCCGTTCCCTCACCAAATAAAAAGGAAGACTACACAAAATAGTTCAATGAAAGTGAGCACTCCCCTATAAGAATTTCCACACTGGATCTTCGTGACCCACTGTAGACTTTTGACTAGCAGTGGATTCTGCTTGTCGCTGTGAAATCGAAGCCATGTTTTAATGTAGTCGTTTGGATCACACATCATCAAGTAACGTTACTAGCGCAAAAAGGTGTGGGAACGCGTTCCCATAGGAAAAAAACGTGTGGGAACGCCGTTACCACGCGTTCCCACCCCACTACACCCCTGGAGGCACCAGTGTTGATAAAAACATCTACCAGTTAGCCTTTTAGCTTAGCCTTGATAACGGCGGGACCCAAATTTGCAGGTGCAGCAGCGATGGAAAACGATTTCTCGACTCCGACCGAGCAAAGAAAATCAAAAAACATTTATCGCGATCTTGTGAATTGCTCGAGGCCAAAGCTCCACTGGAAGAAACCACCAATACGTCGTCAGAAGCATCCTTCGCTTTAGATTTGCACACTTTGGCGAAGTGTCCTAGCTTATTGCAATTATGGCAAACAGCATTTACGGCAGGGCAAGAACGACAATTTGCGTGTAGTTTTCCACCACAAAAAAGCATTTTCGAACTTTTCTCTTGTTAAAAGCAGATAACGAGCAGTCTGTCTCAAACGGAACGCAAGGGGAAGGGTCCGAATCAGTTACCGTCATAACCGTCTCCAGACCCATCATCGCGGCTGTTTCTGCGCACAGTCTGAACTATCCGTAAGTTCTACAACTTGCATCAAATTCAATTCATCTTTTTCAAGAATCCTTTGGTGAATGAAACGCGAGGAGAGGCCATTTATGAAGGCGTCTCTCGTCAGCTCAGCCCAGTATTCATATGCAGTTGCAGCCCCGAAGGTGCATTCTTTAGCGAGTGCCTTCAACGTTTGTGCATACGCTCTAACGGACTCACCCGGTTGTTGGTGACGACTCCATCAAATGTTTTCAAAAGCCCTTCAAATGTTTCTCTGAATGGTGTACATATACAATTTTTTGACCAAGTGAAATACAGTACCTTGGTGTGTTGCTAAATGCCTCACTGAAGGATGTTGATGATATTTAGAGACAAGTGAATGCCTCACTGAAGGATGATGATGATATTCAGAGACAAGTGAAATCACTGTGCTGTGCGGAAAACAAGCTCCGAGGCACATTCGATCAGTGCTCTACTGTAGTAAAAACACTATTTCGTGCCTATTTCATGCTAATGTATCCTTGTCAATTGTGGAGCAAATACACACAGACTAGTATGAAGCGCTTTCACGCTGCATACGACAATCCCTACCGAAGTATGCATTACATACCCAGAAATGTAAGTTTTCGCCCCCATCAAGTTAGCCATCTTGTCAAGACTTTTGATGCCTTATTGAGAAATAACCTGTGTCGCTTTTTACAACTTTGTGTATCCTAATTTAACTTTTTTATTCGATATCTTCAAATGTCTGATGCTTTTACAAATCTTCGTTTTTTCTCAATTTAACGCTCCTGTATGACGGTGACCAAGTGATATAGTTGTTGATGCATTGCACCAGCGCACGTGTTTCAACAGTATTGTTTTTGCATAACTACGAAAAACTTCCGTGTGCTTCGTGTCGCCATAGGATTTCTTCATTTTCTTGTTATTCCTCTATCACCTCCAGTATTCAAACGTGTGGAAACCAAGCATATAAAAAGTTAGACTCATAACTGGTAACACGTTATCCGCCAAATCCTGCCTTAAAATTCAGGAAAATGAATTGGTTGTCGATGTCATGTTGAAACCATGATCTGAACAGTTTGCATGCCTCGGTGCGCTATTGTGCACCCCCAGCTGACTTATCTTTTGCTTTTTCTTTTTTTCTCTATTGGCTGTTTAGTTTACCTCAAAGTTTGATGGTAGAATGCCTTCCTTTCCCTCGCAGTACTGGATCCCTTAATTATGATGGGTAAATTACGTTACAATTGGGGCGCTGTTAAAGTGTTTTTCTCCTATCGGTGTTGGTTGTGTGCAAACACCTATTCTGTAATGTGCTATGGGTAACCATTTTTGTGCTCTATGTGCTCTTCGACTATGCCTGTGATATGGACCACGAGTCTTAAAGAAACGAATTATTATATTATATTATTTAGTTTCCAAAAAAATTTTGTCTTTGAATGTTTGAGTTGGCTAACATATAGCCTAATACCAGTGACAAAACTTTGAATTTCAACAGGAATTGGATTAACTGTCAGTTTTCTGCAAAGGTGGGCAACCGCTACTTCAGAAACAGAGGCGCTCCCGCCATCGGTTAATTTTAACAGCGGCGCTACCGCCTCCGCTGCTGAATGAAAGTAGTAGTGAGCTATCCCTACCGCTCCTTTTGGTGCACTTTGAAAAATCTTTTTGGTGCTGTTTTACTGACGTAGTGTCCATTTTGTAAAGCCTAACCTTGAAATGTTTTTTCTTAACTTGTTAATTTTGTTGGATCCTTTTTTTACATACGATGATCTGAAAATCAGGTTTTTTGAGGTGTTTTAGGGACCGATTCGGGTCCTTAGAATTGAAAATCGGGTCCCTAGAATCAGAGATAATCGGGTCCTTAGAATCAGAGAAATCGGGGAGGTCCATACCGGGTACCTAACATTTTCCTTAAAAAAGCCTGTGAAAATAATAGGCATAGAGCAGTTATGATATAGGAAATTTTTATTTTACAGTGTAGGCTATGCACGTACAAATGGAGCTTACATTGCTGACACACCCATGGAGTGCATTTACGTACGAATGAAGCTTAGATTGCTGACACACCCATAGAATACATTTAGCTTTCTGAGTGTATTGCTGCAGGTTTATCAATGCTAATTTCTCGCTAGACTCGAAGTAGGGTTGCCACATCACTTGAAATTTTATCAAGGACATTTTGTCTTTTTCCGAATATTGAAATTTTACTTCATGCCTACTTTTAATACATTTTGGATTTAGTGGTGTAGCACATTTCTTCAAACAAATATTGCTGAATAACAGTGAGTAATGAAACGCAATAATGAACAATTTCACAGCTGTTCAAGAACGCCGGAAAATATTCAGGGACAACAAAATGTTTTTCAAGGATCAAGGACATAACCAGTTTTGATAGCAAATTCAAGGAAAGTGCTTGGAGCTCAAGGACGTCTGGCAATCTTAAGTCGAATATAGAACTCAAGAGAATGGTCAAGCAATAAAAATATGTGCGTGTTAAAAGGAATCAGGCCCACAACCAGGGTGGGGGCAAACCGAGCGATTGAAGCCGCCCCAGGATTTCCATGCATCGTTATCATTATGGATTTTAAAAAAGGTGATGTTGACCTATGTTTCATGTGAAAACCCACTGAACAAATTATTGGCTACGTGTATTATCAGCTGTTTCTGCATGGTTCAGTTGATTTGCATTAGCAGCTTTGTGTAGACTGTAAACGTAGTTTATACATCCTGCATGCAAAGAATGCTTATTTAGATATTCGAGAGCGAATTGACCAAACACAATTTTCTTAACATTCCCGCTTTTGAAAGTGCAGTCCAAGTGTTGAATGCTTTAGCTTCAAAGGTGTGCAGTGCGCATTAACCGGCTTGCACCAGCTGCAAAAGCAACCCTCCTAACATCAACAATTAAAATCTTTCGGTTTAGTGTGCAAGGGTTGAAGTGAGGATTTTGTCTCAAGAATTTGAAGTGTGGCAAATGAAGACAAAACACAACCTTTGCTACCTTAGCACGACTTCATGTAACCCAAATCTTATGGTAAAATTTTGTTATTTTTGGGGATTGTTGACGTACTGGCAATTGTTGGCAGCCCACAGCCTCTTGGTGAAACATTCGTTGACAGATTTTTCCCACAGAACAAGCTGCGAGCACGTTTTATATTTTCTCGATTAAAGTATGGTTTAGGCGGGTTTTTACTGCCGTTTGCAACTCCTAAACTCAGGAAAAAGCACAATATAACAGCACAAATGCAACCGTTTCGCGGTATTAAGTCAAAACGTCAGCAGTTGTGAGGTTTTGGGAAGGAGGCATATCAGCAGAGTAAAAAACCTGATCTTTTTTTGTGGACTTTTGTGATATTCAATCTTTTTAGCCACTTGGAAGTTCATTAAACATGCACAGCACGCCGTTAAGTTTTACTGATTTTGCTTAAGGTAGTTTTTATTGATATGGGACAGCATAGAAAGCAATCTCATACTGTTTAAAAAGTGCCTGTCCACAAACTGTTTGACTTGTATTTTACTTATAGCTTGTATGAACAAAGTGTATGTTTGAAGGTTTTGTACTGCGCGTTTTCTCATTTAATGTTTCTCCAAGACTCCAACAATTTATTATTTGCAACTCGAAGAAACGTGCGAAGTGCAATGGCAAAACACTGCGACCAACAAATCAAAAGTCGACGTACTTTGTTCAGGAAGATCAATTTTCCAGCGGTCGGCAACCACCGGACCACAGCCAGGTGCCGATCTGTGAGGAATTTGTTACCGGGCCGTGAAGGACCAAGGTGGAATTGCTCCAAAATTGCAATTTTATTGATGGACTTGCCGCGTTTTCCTCTCTGTGGAAAGTCCCACAGTTGGCCTAGGGCCAGGTTTCACGATTCCAAGACTGTTTGCACCGTCAGTGCAAAAGTATCAATTTCGTTTTCAATAATTAGTAAACTTCTGCGGTCAAAAATACCCAAACAATAAGAATTTCATCACGTTGTCTAAGGAACACACTGCATGTGTCATTTAATACCATAACCCCTAGGAGGGACTAGGAGCATCTTACTGCAGCAAAACATGACCAGACCTCTCACTAAATCAGCGTCGTGATGACTTGTGACTATGAGCTGTAAAAACTTGCATTGCATCAAACATTCGTTATTTTATTGAGGGCCAGTCCGCAAAAAATACCAGGCTAAACCGGTCCGTATGCAAAAAAGGTTGCCGACCCCTGAATTAGACCACCACCGACGATACACTGCTCTCTGAAAGTAAAGCATGATTAAGCATGACGTCACAGTTGCATACCGCAGAAAGAAGTGTCCGTTCACAATGCAGTCTCCTTCAAATCTGGGTCGAGAATGAAGTTATTTATGTCGAATGAGCAACATTCGGAATAACGTGTCTTTGAATAGTTTTCATCTTGACTTTTCCTGTGTCTTTTTTCTGCGGGGTCATCTACTTTATTGACGTCAGTTTGCGAATCCATGAATTGCACGTGAGTGACAAAACCGTTCGAAAGCTTTTTCCGCATTGCAGAGCTGTTGTTTCTTAAGATTCTTTTTCTTTGTCCGTGGGGTGATAGTGATAGATTTCCTGCAAGTATGGCACCACATTCAGGATGGTCACCAGAAGAAGGTTCATGAGGTACGAATGTCTAAGTCCTGTATAATCAGTAACTACGAGTCGACCAAAGAAAATGAATTCACGTCAAATAAATAAAGGTCTAAACTCTAAATGCAGTAGCCAGTTTCGAAATACACGAAGTTTTGTTCGGTGAGTTTGTTTTACGTTGTCTTTTGATGCGGTTTAAAGCTAGCTGGATACGTGCCAACTTTCAGAACAAATACAAGCGAAATGTGATTCTGCGCTAAGTCCAACAGTTTCACTTTTACCAACAAGTTATTACGGCTATGAAGTGGCATAACTAAAGGTTTGAGCCTGAGGGAACAAAATTTAGCTGAAGAGGGCCCGCTGACCACCATAGGGAAGCCGCTAGCCAACACCCAGAAAAAAGTTAAGATGTTATAGTGAATCGGATGTGGGTACTAGCTAAAACATCCCGAAAACACCACGAAAAACGCAAAAGAACAACAACCTACTGAAAACCAAAAGAAGGCCCGGTTTTTACATTTAGCTTGTCAGGGGAGAGGCTTGCCCCCCGTACGTTACGCCACTGCGGCTGTGCGACCGTTGGTAATACACTTTGTTTTTTGTTTATTGCAAGGCGTTTTAGAAAAATCTTTGTAAAAATTGACAACCGGAGGCGCTTTTAGTCATGTTTCATTATGCGCGTAAACATAATTTTACAAGTTGTCGTGCACCTTATTGTGAGCCAGTAATGTAAATCTGCAAGAGTAAAAGCTTTATGAAAAGGAATCTTTTCCCGAAAAAGAAAAAAGTACGCTCATGCGCTCAAAAATTAGATTGTAATTTAACTCCTCCATGAAATAAAAACACACATGTAAGTCATCATTTACCCGGTTAATACCGGGAGAGAGATTAATAAAATTTGTTTTGTTTCAAGTAATAAAACTTCGGCAAATTATATTTACACAACCAAATATCTATGGATTTTTTCACGTTTCGAATGATATTTGTCCAAAAGCAAAATAGTTGGTTTGCTACGTTTCCCTGCCCTTACGCCCATTTGCAAATATAATGGCACTGTCATTCTAGCATTACGTTTGGACCGACAACTGTGCTTTTTGGGTGTCTTTCAGCAATTGCACATCGGCGTTTTTTTTTCAAAACCGATACAGCAAACAACAGTCGCTTTTTAGCTTATTTGAAATCGTTTACTTGAGTTGCTGACAAGCCCTTAATTATCGAGCAATGTTCAGGTTCGCAAACGAGTGGAAGCATTCAGTCGACCTAGAAAATGGCAAATATTAACCTTAGCTTTGGCAGAAAGCTTTGATTTCTGCGTTTCATTTCAGATAATGCCAAAGAATCGTCTATTCCATCTGCACTTTTGTTTGGTTGTGGACATGTTTGTAGATGATGCATTGTGGTGGGCATACTGTGCTGAGTGGACTGCCCGCGCAGCTTACCGCATTTATTAGTGAACTATGCACGGGATTCCATATTTTAATGGCTTCAGCTGCAAAATAAGCATGAACCGTAGCTTGCCTGCACTGCCGTTACTTTGTTGTAATGTTAATGGGCTGCTGTCGCACGACTGTCCAGATGACAATCTCCCGGAATATATCAATCGTGCAGCATCGCTTGCATCACTACTGTTGCTGTCATTGTAGGTTTTCTTGCCGATTTTCAAACGTAAGTTTGAGATAGCATTCGAGTAAATCAAGGGGTTCACTGCGCTGTTGATAGGCAGCAAAAGTATACCTGAATAAGAAAATCAAAATAATCATTACTATGCGTTATCACATATGGCAATTATATACTGCACAACAGTTAAAGTACAGCGCTGATTCTTTCACTACCACTCACCTGTGAGACCATGAACAATTAGATGAACCTCCACTCCACAAAGTCTTAACAAAGAAATGATGCACACAGGCATCCAGCACACCATGTCGGTGGCAACTGCGAAATCGAATAGCATGCTATTAGCAAAACAATGTATACCATAAGCATACAGCATGGGGATGCGGTTGCACCCCAACGCTGAAAAATTGGCCATTATTCGGGCAAAAATTTTTATAATTTGGGCAAAATATATAGCTATATTCACATGTAATGAGGTAGTGTCTATTTTCGAAACTGAGGCAAAATAATAACCAAAATCAACGGCAAAATAATGGACAATACAGCAAAATAGTTTGAGACTATTTTGCCATTCTTTTTTGCCCCTGATGGCAAAATAAACACTGCCCTTGAGTGAACGAGAAACATGTGGTAATTCCAGCAGACTTCATCAAATTTGGGCCAACTAAATAACTTTAATAACGTTTTGGGTAAAATTAGAAACATTTGAGTAAAATAGGAGCATTTGGGTAAGGTCCAACAGCCTCAATTAAATCTGGGCAAAAGAGAAAAGCTTCAATCAAATTTGTGTGAAAACAAAAACATTTAGATGAATTGGAAACACTTGGGTGAAGTCCATCAGTCAAATCAAAAATTGCTAATTTGCAACAGCTTCATTCAATTGTGGGCAACTTCAAACAGTCTTGTTCAAAGATGGGCTATATAGAAAAGCTCCCTTAAAATTTTAGTACGTTCAGATATGTCTGGGTGATTTATGAGAGTTTTATTCAAATTTGGATAAAATCAAAATCATGTGGGTATATTTTCACAACCTTAATGAAATTTGAGCAAATTGGGACTACTTCATTCAAATTTGGGTAAAGTCAAAAATGTTTCCATAAATTGGAAAAATTTGGGTGAATTCCAACACACTAAATCACCTCTGGCCAAACAAAAATAACTCCATTCAAATTCGGGCCAAGTGTAACATCTTTATTCATTTTTGGGGAACTTCAACCAGCTTTTTCAATCTTAGGGAACTTCGAACAGCTTCATTCCAATTTGAATAATATACAACCACTTCATTTAAATTTGCATACATTTAGAAACATTTGGGTGAATTCCCATCCAACAGCCTTAATCATACTTGAGTAATTGAAACAGCTTCATTCAAACTTGGGTATAATTAGAAACATCTGGTCAAATTGGAGGAGTGTCATTCAGATTTGCGTATATTATAAGTATTTGAGCAAATTACAACAGCCCAAATCAAAATTGGACCAACTGAAACAACTTCATTCAAATTTGGGTAGAGTTAGAAACAATTTATAATTAGGAACATTGTAGTGGCAACTCACCATTCGAACTAACCCTTATTTTGTAAACCTCAAATTGTTGAAGCTGTAAAGTGTACAACTAAAATGTAGCTGTAGCTGCAAAATGTTTTGCGGTAGTAATGTGGTGTAGCTGTGATATGATAGTGTGAAGTTTTCGTGTTTCAAAGTTGCTTGGTGTTGTGAGATTTGTAAGTGCAAATCTGTTTCCATGAAATATTGATGAATAAAATTAACTACGTAACTGCAGCTGCAATATGTTGCGTGGTGGAAATGTAGCTGTGATTTTATACTGTTTAGGTTTTCATATTTTCCTTTGTTTCATGCCATGAATTGCATATGTTGCATCCTGCCAAATTTTATTGCTTCAATTTAAATGCTGTGAAATGAAGTTTTCAAGAACAGTACTGCGTAATTCACTTATGTTAATGCAGTGCAGTGAAGCACTGCCATTTTTATAAAATATTCTTGTTGAGGATGTAAATCGGTTGTCATTGGAAATGTGCATTTGTACACATTCCTTGGTAGTTGATCATATAGGCTGCAGTATTTGCGTGTTTCAGTCACATATTGCTATTTTTTCTTAGCATGCTGTGTTCAATGCACATTTAACTGTCTAAACTGGAGTGGATTTTTGGTTTTCGTAATGTGACTTTAGAACCCGTGAGCGTTTGAGTAAGTTGTAGTATTATAAGTACAACATGTTGCAGTGAAGATTGCCAATGTGGAAGGTTAAGCTATATGCTATGTATTAAATTGCCTCCTTTCCTTCTAACTACTTGAGACTTGACGTGCACTATTTGCGGCAATGTAATACTGTAGATCGTATCCCGATGTTTTACTCCTTTTCCAGATTGATTGCCATTGTGGCCAACACAAATGCACACATCTATGCTAGAGAAGAACAGATCTCAACTATTAGGATGATCTTGTTGGAAGAACAAGTTTAGAACGTATATAAAACCTTGAAAATGAAGATTTTGAACAACACCTTCCACGCGTGGTGGCATGAACAGCAATTTTTGGGAGGATTTTATTGTAATTAGCTAACATTTTCCAACACAATAAATATTACCATTGTTCACATGTAGCTGTGAAGAATATTGATTGCTAGTTGAGGGCGTACGCCTTTGAACCCTCGTAATTGGTAGGCCTAATTAGGCATGCAGAAACCTTGATTAGTTTACAATGGTACGTTTTAGTCTTAACATTAAGACATGCTGTTTATACGTTATTTGGGAAAGCAAGATTAAATTTGGTCAAAAATTTCTTGCATCCCCAAAAATATGCACTCCCGTACACTTATGATGTATACATTTGTTTCATTTATATGATTTTGCTCTACAGTACATTGCAATGTCACAATCAGCACTGATAACTGCTACTGCGATGCAAACCTGTCGTCGCCATCGGATCCACCTTGTTCATCGGTTTCATTTAAAACAAAATTGCTGGTTGGAAAGGTTGTTGATTAATAAGATAACATGCATAAGAAATACATGCATAAGATATGCAATCAGATGCTACCACAAGAAATTAAAGAAGAGCATAAATACACATCAAACTATCATAATTTTCACACACGACAAATTGATAAAAAGATACTAATTATTCCTTTATGTAAATCCGTTAAACAACAGCGCCATTCTGTTTACAGAGGGTCTCCAGGGTCTCCAAACTTTTTTGTCCGAGGGCCACATAACCTATCACACAACAGTCCGAGGGCCGGACATCTTACGCAATGTGACTGTTTCAGAATATATCACATTTTACCAAATAAACAAATTTTTCGTAACTAGTTTGTTTTTCATTATTGACAAAATGTCTCCGCGGGCCGGATTTGGCCCGCGGGCCGTAGTTTGGAGACCCCTGCTCTAAGCTATAGAATGCCATTCCGAAAGACTTATCAAATAGACCAGGGGTTGGCAACCTTTTTCACGCTGCGGACCAGTTTCAGCCTGGCATTAGTTTGCGGACCGGCCCTCAATAAAATATTGAATGTTTGTTAGTCATCTCGTTAGTCATCTTGGCACTGATGCAGCGAAAGATCTAGACTTTCTCTGCCGCAATAAAATACTCCGACATGTTGGGATTTCGTTAGTCAATGTCACCCGCAGTATGTTCCTTATCTCAGTCGTTCCAGTCACTTTTGGACTAACTTGTTTCCCCACGGCCCGGTAACAATTTTTTCACGGAACGGAAGAGAAAACGACAGAATTGACATGTAAGAACAATCGTTTCGAAAACACAACCAAAAACACGGGTATCTGGTTTCCAGGACAGGCACTTGTTTCGAGAGCTCTACCGTGGACCGCTGTTGTTCAAAGCAATACCAGCCATGAAAATAATTTGAGATTATGAAATCATAAGACGAGCCTGATACTCATCAAACAACTCCTTTCCAGACTGCTAGAAAACTTAAAAATGACGAACCTTACCTAGAGACCCATACTTTAACATTTTTTTCTTTGGTCAGCGCATGCATGCAATATATGCAGGGAGTTTCCATAATTTGTTATTAGTACGCAGTCCATTAAGTTCACCAACGTTTTGCAAATGGTTTCAAATTCGAACAGCATGTTTGGAAACTAAAACTTTTGTGTTTCATGCGATTACCTTTTGAGGTATAAAAAGCATTCAAGTCAGCAGAAAATACATTGTGTGTTACAGCACTGCTTCCTTACGTTTTGCGGTTTTGTTCACTCCTGCTACGGGTTGCCGCATTCCATTTACTCACATGCAAAGCCGTTGTGATAATAATATTCCTAATTTCATACAAAGTTGTTACTGCATGCGATTTTTGTACAGTACTCAAATTGAGTGCCGCAACCAGAGAAAACCGAATCTGAATCCATAATCAAGAAATGCGAAGCTACGAACGTTGAACCTTAAAAATTTCGGCTCAGTTAAAATTGAACTCGCGACCTCGGCCTTACTGCATGCCCATCAACAAAACCAGAAAAAAACAAATGAAAGTGCAAGTATTACAACCTAAAGCTATCTAATGCTTACTGCGCTGCTCCTTTCGACGATTAGATTTTCAAAGTGTGAATAAATTAATTCCTCCAATAGCGCCCGTGTCAACGAGTCAAAACATTTGAGCGCATTTCGTCTTTTTTTATTTGTCAACGAAGTGCACGTGGATTACTTTGTTCCGATTATTTTGCCTCTATGCCGAAACGACATGATACGCAAATGTGAATTGGAGTACTGTACTGTCAAAGTACTTCAATTATTTCTTTGCGTGGAGTGTTGTTCCCATAGCTTTGCAAATGCCTGTACAATCGCCTGTGGCTTCGCAAAGCCGCTTTTTAGTCTTTGTGGTCTTGTAAAACTATCTTTTCTTTTTTCGAATAAACACCGTTCTACGATGGATGTATGCTATAATATGCCGTACTATTCTACCGAGGAAAATGCTGATGAATGCACTACTATTTTTTACAAAACTTTTGCAAACCTGCCGCAAACATACAAACCTTACGTTTTGTTTGGCAACAAAAAAAAACAAGTTGCACAGGCCGTGTTAGCTTATATAAAGTTTCACGTAAGCTAGCACAACGATCATCACAAAAAGAAGCGAAACAAGCACGTGTCGCTCACCTAAGCATAAAATTTTCTTCTGCATTGTTCGATTATCCTGACGCCATTGCTTCGTCCTCCTGCGCACGCTTTTGCGAACGCATGGACGCGAAGAAGCGCGGTAAATCACGACGTAAGCAGTGGCAATGTAGACGAAGGCGAGAAAGTTGAAAGCGATGATTGTTGTCATGTATAACCAAGCAGTCTCATCAACTTTTGCGTAGTAAAAAGGTTGGCATGTTGGGTATCGGTTGTAGTAACCTGAATAAGCAAACAGTTAGAAAACGATAGTCAGCAAGCAATATGCAATAGCGGTTTACAGGGTCAGGCAATTTCTAGCTTCTATTATAAAACGATGGATGTGATTAGAGCAGGAGAGTGGGGAACCTATTTACTATCATGGGCCGCATAAATTGTTGATTATCCCCGGCGGGCAGCAAATAACAATTTATTTTATTCTAAAATTCTACCTTTATGTTACTACGAGGGATAGAGGCTTCTTATGACATACTATCTAAGTACCTGCTTATCATGGAGCTTCGTTTTGACACGCTTTTGGAGTCTAAATTAGGTAACGAAAATTCTGATGCGGGCCATATTAAATGCACACGCGGGCTGCATTTGGCCAGCGGGCCGCAGGTTCGCCACCCCTGGATTACAGAGAGACAAGTCGTGTTAAGCTGTTAAGCACATGTCGCTCAGAAAAATGAAATGAAATACCATCTTCAGCGAGTCTTTCGTCTTTAGGAGATTTTGCCAAGGTGCGTATCAAAATACTTACATAATATTTCAGAATTCAACATAATGAGTCAACCGTTCTCATAAATTTAGTGCAGAAGCAAGTATAATTAAATCACGGTGTTTAAAAACATCTGCGATTCCAGACTAGTCAAGTATCTGAAGTAATAGGAAAATCTAAAGCAACTAAAGTGGTTAAAAACATGGCTAGAGTCCATTAACATCCATAGCCTCAAACCGCCACATCCTTGGTTCGTGCATGCAGCAACCCTCACAAGACTTCTGCAAGCAGAAACGTTTACAGAACTGACAGAAAAAATGTATCTGATTGAGATCACGCAAAGCAATATAGTGTCCCACCTGTAGGCACCACATGCTGCTCGTTCCATCTTGGATCGAGGGCGGCAAACTTGTGCGATATCACGTAATTTATCATTGTGTCCCAACGCGTATCTGCAAAAAACAAAACGATGACAAGTTGTTGTACATCGCGTTATACTTACATTTCTGTTTGCAGAGTAATATAATCTTGATTCAGTGGCTTCTAACAACATTCTGCCCACGTTCCAGAGCTTATGTGTCATACCAGTGTTGCCAACTGGTATATATATGGTACATTTTCAAAGTGCTTGGTATATAAATTTTTGATTTGGTATATATGAAAAATTTGGTATATATTTGGTATATTTTTGTCAGAGGGCTTAGTTGAGATTTTTAACCAATTTATTTGGTTTAGTACAAAGCGAAAACAGAGAAACCGATAGTGGTGTTGGAGTTATATAAAAATTTTTAGTGATTTACTTAACATGGGAATAAGCATGCACTGTGGGTAAGCGGAAAGCGAGATTGGAAGAGAGCTGAGAAGTTCTGAAAACAGTGAACTTAGCTTTGATATGAGCTTTTAGTCAGCCAAAATGCATCCAAATGTGGGAAAGCTGCGTATGGGAGTTGCAGAAGATTTAGCAGAGTGACTGATAGATCTTGCGTGTCTTGCAAAGCAGTATATTCTGCTGGTGCTGTGCATCCCTTCTGCTAACTGTGCAAATAGAAAATCACCAACTATTATAGAGAATAATAATGTGCTGGACCACAAAAGAAATGAAAATGTAGTTGCAGGTGTTGGAAGGATTATTTTTGCAGTGGTTAATAAATCTGTCAGTGCTAAAGTTAAGAAAGTAGAAATTGAGCTTGCAGCATCTCTATGATGGCACTGCTCAAAATCAACTGTCAATAAGCTACGTGAAACAAAAAAAGATATAGAAAAATAGCATTAAATTGTTATTTCTTGTTACATATTGAAATTTGGTATATAATTGGTATATTTTTAGACTAGATTTGGGATATGCGTTGTAAGAAGAGTTGGCAACACTGCGTCATACTGTCAGACCACGTTCACCAGCAAGGCCAAATGTATAAAGTAGGGCATTGGACTCGCGGAATATTTTAGGCAAATCCAAGACCGACTTATTGCACTAGTGCAAGTCCAAATCCGACATAAAGTTTTTCTCATAAACCAGTTATGCCAAACTTAAAGATAGAACTCAAAGTAGCGATTCTGAAAATAGGAGACTTTCGCCATTGATCTAAAGAAAAAACGTGTTACTATCTGGGCTCCCATTGCTGTTTTTTCCACCCAGATTTGTTTTTTTTAATTCCACCTGTGTGTCTAGGTTTAATTATGAAATGGCTTGTCAATGGTAGCACCCAGCGTGAACCGTTTCCTTGCACCCATCTACCAATGCCGAGCACGAGGCTGGACAGGCCGCATGTGCTGTTTTTAAATTCTCCGGTACGGCCCGACCGGGATCGAATCCAGTCTGCCAGCTTCGATGGAGCACGTGCTCAACCAAATGTACCAATAGCCGCAGTTTATACAGAAACAAAGAAATATATTTTTTGTAAACAGAAACAGTTGTTTCCAGGAGCATTTTCCTTATTTGGATTTTTCACAACTCCTGTTGGCAGTAGCGTAGTCAGCCCAAAAATTTGATAGGGGCCAAAAAATTTAATTTTAGCCAAATAACATCAATTTTGTTTGGGATACCGCCTCTCAAAGCACAAAATGACTACATGTTCTAAAAATTTTGGGGGGGCATGGCCCCCAAGCCCCCTGGCTACGCCTATGCCTGTTGGGAGATATCATCCAGCATGCACTGGTTGCGCCCGAGCTGTTCAGGCGTGAAAAACAAAGTCAAAAGCAACGCGACTAAAACTTCTTTCCTTGCGTAGTAACAGCAAAATTGAAGTAGAATTGGTGATTCGATGAAACTTACTTGTTAAATTAATATTTGAAGTTGAAGTGTTGGCAGTGAGCGCTTGAATACTTAACACTATTTTTTTCATCTCTTCTTTTTTCACTCTGTCAAAATGAACGAAAGCGAGTGGAAGCCAGTAGTTGCTGACAAAGTAATCATAGAAATACGGTATCTGCGCAAAAAGTACAAGGAAAACTAAACATCACGCTCTTGTTCAGGAACGAGAAGTTGCACGTTTGTTAGAAATTTCTTGTAGTTTTCAACGTTCGTAATAGGCTTAAGGGTTAAAAACCGTAAAAAATGGAAAACAGGACTTTTTCCAGCATTGCTCAATCCTCATATAAGCAGTTGCCTTCCTGCCCTGAAAAGAACCCTCGTTCTTACAAAAACGTAAAGTGAGGTTTCAGTCCCCAGCGCAGGACAAAGCACCAAGTGCAAAGCGTCCCTTCAGATTTTTCTCCACTGTAAACAAACTAAACGAACGAAGAGTAGCCAGTGCAAAACTTTCTGAGGTTGATGCGAGCGCCGAGGTTTGGTTTTGCATAAGCGACATCAAAGGCACTGTTTCACAACAGTCGAATTAATACCACAATGGACTAGGCCCGAGTAACGCTTTAACCAAGGCCTCCTAGATGCAGGGGCGCAATGGGGCACACTTCCCCAGGCGCCGAATCGCCATGTGCGCGCCGAATCATTGCAGGGGACTCCGAATGACTGTGAGGGCGCCGAAAAGTCCCAACAGTGTCACATGTACGCCTACTTTCTTCAGTACAGTGCATTTGGTTGCAAGTTTGAACATGGGGGCGCCAAACTTGCTTCTTGCCCCGGGCACCATCTAACCTCGTTACGCCCCTGCCTAGAGGCCTTGCTTTAACGATCAGCACGAATCCAGCAATGCAAGTAAGACACTACCTGCGGTATAAAAGAGAGGCCTAGTGACGTCAGCCATGACAAGGCGGCCAGAGTTGTTGCGCCACCGATGAGCCTCGATTCTTCAATGCGGAAAGGGTGCAAGGTGCCGTACAGCCTGTACGACGTCATGAGCAAAAGAATAAACACCGACGTTTGCGAAGACACTTGACTCAGCATTCCCATCGCCGTGCATGTCCTGCTTGCGCGGTGCGCACGGTCGTGCACGCAGTAACTGCAATCGAAAGAAACCAATCCACAGGGACATGCTTTCAGATCAGTACCGATTACCACAAATTTCTCCTCGTACAAATTTAACAATTGACTTACTCGTAAAAACATTGTTACGCGTTTCGAAAGCTGCGTCGAAGTCAGTCAGTGGCAGGTGTTGGAAAGCTTTGAAAAAGAGTGTTTTTTACTCTGAATGGTTAAGTAAACTACGTGAGTATCAAGGTTGCCCTGCGAGTGTCATCGCGTGTGCTCTTTTGCATTGAATCAAGTTGCGCCCCTCACCATTTCGTTGCACTTTATCGCAACCTTTACGAACTCGTTTAACTGCCCATGAAACACGCTACACGAAGGGGACCTTCTACACTGATCGTGTCAATGGATTTTTAATTCTGATGTCACTTTACGAGTACTGCCTCAGCCGCCTGCTTCAGATACTTCTATGACGTCACCACCGAACATCACGGTTAAGACTGGTAATTATAGACAATCTGTTTTTCTCCTGGTTACAGCCTTCACAGTCCTCTTTTACCAAGTGGTGACTGGCTATTTGTAATAACAACATCATGTTCATTTGAACTTAAAGGAGCGCCTTGACGCATAACCATTATTGGCTATTAGCGGGGAACCCACGGGAATAAGGGCCGCAGGTTGCACGGTGTGTATTAATCCTATGTTTAATTTTACCGCCATTTATATCTTTAAATCTGTGAGTAGCTGTTGTATAAGCCTTTCTACTTCGCCTGAAAATTCATAATACTGTTAAGTTCTTAATTTTTTACGTACATATTTATTTACGTGTCTGGTCAGGGCCCAGGGTCCAATCGCAACGCTTAGCGACAGAACACAATAACGCAAAGATGCTTACTCATAACACGCCAAAGGGCAGTGTTAGTTGGTGCGCAGAGGCAATGCTAAAAAGGAACGAACACTAAAACGACTCACCAGCATCTACTGCATTCACTCATTGTCAATTGTCACACGGAGGTGTTACACACAGTGGGAAAAAACGGAAACGTGTAAAAAGCATCAGGCATTTGAAGTGAGCTGATAAAAAAGTTTGGTTATGATGTTATCGTTTAATAAATACATACAAATGCCTTGTAATCAAGCCTTCAAGTGCCTCGACGAAATAGGTAACTTGTTGCCAAATCCTTACCCTTCTGGGTTGATCATGAAAAATTCGATAGGTGCTTTTACAAATACAAGTTATGGTAGTAATTTAAAAACAAACCTTGTCTTCCTGTTTCTCGATTGGCATGCAATAGGCACGAAACGAAGTATTTTTACTGTAGTTGAGAATTGAGCAAAAGTGCCTCTGAGTCTACTCGCTGCACAACAAAGTGTTTTCACTTGTCTCTGAATGTCACTGTCACCCTTCAGTGAGGCATGGAGATGATATTTTACGTGTTCAGGAAACTCAACACGCACACCATTAAGACTCGAGAGCGACATCTGATGCTGTGGGCTGTTTATTCTTTTTCGGAGGAAATGCTACACCAGCTGTTGTTTGTGCAGTTAAAAGGAATTTCTTGTTCAGCAGCGTTTTCATGACAAATATTCAGAAAGCGTTGAAAACCACTAGTGCCGCTGCCAAACATGCATGTGTCATCAGCAAACAGTAGGTGATTCACAAACATACTTCCAACAGTATACCTGCTTTGGTTGAGCCCAGGTTAACTGAGAATTCATCAAGGCAAGCAGCAAATACATGTGGACTGAAAACGCTCCCGGGCCTTACCCCGTTTGTTACAGTGAAAAGATTTGAAAAGCACTTTACTTGCATGGCCTGATTTCTACTACTCATCAACATTTTTCCAACTAACCAACATTCTTACTGTGCACATACGTACATTGCGCTCAATTAGTTTTTTGAACAGTAAGTTGTGATTAGTTCTGTTAAATTCCTTAGATGCATCTAAAAAGCTGAAAACACTAGTGTGTCCTTGTTCACATGATATCCCATGGTCTGGAGTGAAAATACAGGCAGAGATGTCCTTACCGTGTTTGGACTTTAGTTAAAGTGATGGAAACGGATTATGAAATGCGGGATAAAATGTAATGTTCAAACACTTCAGAGATAATTGTTCCCAACGAAACAGGCTTGTAATTACTGGCATTGCTTATGTACCCATTCTTATTTTTGCAATTAGGTCCATTAACAGTGTTCGCTTATTCGTGTGGAGTTTTGCCGTGCATTAAGCACACCTTGAAAAGACTGCTAACTATTACATTGGAATAAGTGTGGATGTGTAATCTTTTGGACATGAGTCTATCAAAAAGATTTTTTGCTCATTTCCTGGAAGCTAAAAGCTCAGTTTTAGAACCTTTCATATATCACAACAGTTAAATGTAGTTAGCAATGAGCGAAAACACAGATCTAGGAAACATGCTTTGAACGAAACAATGCAAATATGGCCTTTGCACCCAGACCATATTTATCAGTAGGCTACTCATGTCTGTTATTTGTGCTGAAGGCATTCCTATAGCTTTTGTGATGAAAACTGCGTGTGTGAAGCTGCGAATTGCAGTAAACGTTCAGTTTAAGGTTTGAATATGCATGCTACCTCGGGTTTGGAATTGTTGGCCATTAGCTGCATTTCACTACAGCTACAAGTTGTTTTTTCAATTACTTTGCAATATACATACTTTCGTTCGGCATTTGAGCATAACGCCAATTCACAACAAAATGAGCATTTCGAGAAACAGTGCAATTAGTCTAATCCCGAATACTCATTTGTATTAGTTATTTCACTTCAAAAATTCATTTAGAATGCTATTTTTCCACGCTTTTCGCCAAACGCCACTAAGCGAAAGTTAATAGGTGCAAACAGTGGAGGACCAATCTATGGGTAGATGATTCAGAATCTACATCTGTAATGACTACGCAAAGGCAAGTTTTTCTGGTATATGACGCAGAAATGTCCCTGACAAGAATAATTCAGGCGAGCATCTCTCTCTGTGGGCATGGGCGTCGGAAGGGGGGGAAGGAGGGCCTTGGCAGCCCTGGGCATTGAAATTTTCAGAAAAAAGGTTGTTTTTTTAGTTTTGAGTGGGAAAAACAAATTTCACCACTTTTGGTCGCCCCTTGGAAAAATCCCCTCGTGGTCCCCCCCTGGAAAAAATCCTTCCGACGCCCAGGTCTGTGGGTACATGCAAACAGAACTTTTCATAGCAATAAGAGACAGTTCTTGGGTGAGTAATTTTGCAGTTGTAAAAGAATAACATTTTCTCATTACATTTTGGCCGAATCAACTCATGTTACTTGGACCCGCAACATGTTTTCTTACATTTGATCACAAGCTAGAAAATAAGGCAAAAGTAACATCAAGGCACAAGTAAGTCTCAATATAAATAGGCTAAACTAAAAGATTGTATACTGCTCCAGTGTCAACTACAGTCTAATTGTCTTTTGGACCTGATGTGGGCCTAATGCAGTGTTTCTCAAACGGGTGCCAGTTGGCTCACTAAGAGAGGAATTTTTAATTATTGGGAGGAAATTTGTTCCGGGGAGGAATTGGGGAAGAAAAGCTGTAAATCAAAAAAACTTAATTTGTTATTATTTGTTTATTCAACACATAAAAACTGCACAACAACGTTGGTTTTGTCTACAGTTATCCCCAGGGCCACTGGAACGGGGGAGCATGACGGGGCCACTGCCTCCCACTACCTTTTGAAAAGGGGGCAACGGGGGCACAGGTGCCCTTACATAACAATATCATAAGTAATTTCGTGATTTATCGCGATCAACTTGAAACAAATTTATTGCAGCTATTCGCGCACCATTAAATTCAGAATGGTTTTCTATAATTTCTGTTATTATTTTTAAGGTCAACATTGTTGCTTAATATGTAAATGCAAAGAGAATGAGTATTATAGTGCGCTTTTACAGTGAACTGAAGCAAACAGTTTTGAACCCGTGGTACGTCAGAACCATGGGCGTCCGCAGTGGAGGAAAGGGGCATTTCACCTCCATGGAAATTGGGACTAAAAACCAAAATTTTGTAGAAAACCTGACGTCAGCAGCTCAATTCCGAATAATTGATTTATTTCTTGCAGTGACAGTTTATTTACCTTTTTGACACTCACACTGCATGAGAGCCAGGCTCACTGTTCTGGTGTCATGCAGTGGTGAGCTTGCAGTTCACTCATGTCCGCTCCTTTGCCTGCAGAGGTAGGTTGCCAAACTTGCGAGCGGATTTTTCTACTGTTGGTCTTCATTGCGTAACAATATGACGTTGGTGTTTTGCCACATGTGACTGTTGAACGCAGATATCTTGGCAGGTAATGCAGCGAGACAGTGACTGCTGATAGCGGTATGCAGAGACGCCGGAGAGCGGGGACATTGCCCCCCTGACCTTTCAAAAGGGGGCAACGGGGCGGAGGTGTCTTTTTCATAACAACATCATAGATAATTTCATGGTATATCACGATCGAATTGAAACAAATTTTCTATAGTTTCTTTTTTGTAGTTTTGAGGTCAACATTGTTGTTTAACAGAAACAATCATAATTGGTAATTTTCTTTTGTTGTTATTTATAAGTTTTCATTGCCCTCAATTTCTGTACTGTCCCCTTGCCCTACCGCTGTTCCGGCGTCCCTGGTTATCCCCAGGATAAATTTTCAAAAGACGCCTGGAACCATATCCAGGTAGTGTAATATTTTTGTAATTATCTTTTTTTAATTTTTGTTGGGGAGGAATTGACAGTGTTTGGGATTGTGAGGGGGTATGAAAAAACTTTGAGAATCACCGGCATAATGCATATCCTGCTTTCCAAATGTTACTGGCCCTGGCGGCACAATCCAATAGTCTCACGTTCAACATATTGGGCAACTGGGGTTTGCATACGATTTTCAAATAAGCTCAAATCTTATTTATGCATTGAATGCAAGTTAGCCTAAACACAGACATGAACTTTTGGAAAGCGCTTAAGTTGAAAATGGTTACGCTGTAAGCACGACAAACTGGTTGTTGCCCGCAAACATAACAGCCATCGAAGCAGGAAATGTTGGACACATCATGAAATCCACTGCGCATTGTCGTTACGTATTCCTATTTTTTAATCGTTGCAGCTTCTGCACTTCATGCATTACTTACTTATTCCACGTCAAGAGCATCTTGAAGGCCAGAATTAGCAAATAAAGACCCATGAGAAAATCCGCGAAGGCCAGGTGGAGCACTAGAGTGCGATTGCACTTTGCCAAACGGCCCAACGTTTGAACATAACGATCATTCCACAGCTCACGAGCGGTGGTCACTATCACAACTGCATTGCCAAGCAAAGCCGGAACCATAAGAAGGAACACTACGGCTGTAAGATATGGATTGCGTACTAGCCGATCATCGTCCTCGTACAAGCTTCTATGTTTGACGTAGAAGGTTCCCTGGCATTCATCACTACCGTCTTCGCATTGACGAACACCATCGTAACGGTTTGACCAATTTGCAAACAAAATATCGCCCCCTGAGGAGAAAAATGTAATGTCAGTGTTGCTGTGCAATACAAGATGTCGTTAGGTTTTCGGTTTCTTATCTGTTTCATATCAATGTTTTCGACCAAATAAAGCGAGCAAGGATCATTAAAGGATTTTTGACACAACGTTTAGCTTTATATCATGACTTGCTGGGCAGTTATCAAGTAAACTAAATACGAGCAATGGTCTTTTTTTCACTACACGATCAACTACAGTTTTTGCTCTTTTTTTGACAGATCTTTCATCATCCTGAGCTCCCATCAGTGGTGTATATTTATATGCTCAGGTACGTGCAGAGGAGGGGCGACGGCCCCAGGCACCCAAAAAGTGAAATTACAAAAATTACATTTTATTAACATGCTGTAACTAGATGCTTTTTTGTATTGTAAGGTTACCAACTCATGCTGCATGGATCTGATTGAAGGTCTCGTGAGGGGGCATGCAAATGTATGTTAAGTGACCCCAAAGAGAGATGGAGCACTGCCATCGTTATCGTAAGGCCTCACACCTTACCTCTCTTACCCCCTTTGTAGGTTGGTCAATTCCTGCTAGCCTATTTCTAATCTACGACATGTATTCTTCAAAACATCTCCTAGATTCTCTCTAAATCCTGGGTTCTTGAATTGGGAAACGCGTCCCGTTTCGGGGACGTGAAAGGTTCTCAAGGAGGGCGCGAGTATGGCAGCGACATATTGGTGAAAAATATTAAATGCATTGTTCATTTATAAATTTTTTATCATTTCGCTATAAACGTAGTTCCCTCTGGTTTTAATGTCCAGTTTTTTAGGCGTTCTTGCAACATGAAGGATCTTCAACATGTTTCCATCAATATCAACTTTGAAAATGACCTCTCACAACTTGCAATTGAAAACCCGATGTGAGCAGTAACTTATATGCAGTACGTAATATTGGGAAGACGTCTCTTCCAAACTGCACTAAACACTCAAAAGCTTGCTTAAATCAGCATTGATAGAGGATTGCTCTCAGTCGATGTAAAAAATGAGGTAGTGCAAATACTTTCCGATAGGAGAGCTCATTTGGGAAAGAGAAATTACCAAGTGTGAGTGTGTAACTGAACTATTCATATGTTCTAGTTCAGGGGTCTCCAAAATTTTTTGTCCAAGGGCCACATAAGCTATTACAGAACAAATCGAGGGCCGGACATCTTACGTAATGTGGTTGTTTCAGGGTAAGTTAAATTATACCTAATAAACAAACTTTTGGTAAATATAGCCTACATATTATTCATTTCATCATTGAAAGAATCGCTTCGCGGTCCGGATGACATGACTTCGCGGGCCGCATTTGGCCCACGGGCCGTAGTTTGGAGACCCCTGTTCTAGTTGAATAAAAATAGTTACTTCGGATATTGTTTTCACAAAACAATATCCTTAGAAATTTGTTTATAGTTGAGAAAAAATAAAGAGTAGCAGCGCATCGGATTGCATGGTTGTACAATCTCAGATACTATTTATAATAAAAAAATCGACAACTTTTATCTCTTATCATGCCTCACAAGTGTTATCTTTTTTTCGGTGGGCACATCCGATACTTATTTGCATGTATATATGCAATATCTAGTTTCTCTATGCATACCTAATACTGGAATAATTTTGCTTATGAACATATACCTCAGGCCCATATAATAAAAATATTATTAAAGACTAACCCATTAAAACAAAAAAAGCTCTTTGCAATACTTTTGATTTAATTTTTCGAAACTTGCCCTTTGGCAACACTAGTTTGTACTTATTTCAATTGCTTGTATTTCTCACATTCCTCAATACTAGAATTTGGTAGGGGGAAATCCAATCAAGCAGTTTCCCCGGGCATCACCAGACCTCTGCACACCCCTGAGCTGAGATAAAATGTTCACAGAACACTTACTCCAACAGTAAAAATGGTCGGAAGAAGAACAAAACATCTCGTCCAGTTGGCTACTTTGGCAGTCCACAACGCTGTCACACACTTGATCATGGTGCACTACGTTAGAATCGTTTCTTGAGCAGGTGAATGTTCCGTTTGCGATATATTGGCAGTACCCTGGTTTATTCCAGCAACCAGCGTCGCATTCATCTTCGAAGTGCGGACACGTAGCGACACCATCGCAAGCTGTGGCGAAGGTCTCGTTGTCTGTACCAGGAGACAGAAGTTAACACCGAGAAAAATTGGTAACTTTCGCAATATATTATTGAAACCTCCCAAGGTGTTTAAAATCCGTTTCCGCACAACGTTCCCATTTTACTTGCAGTGTTGGCATATTCTAACTGTTTTTGTATTGCATTTCCATTATTCCTGCACATTTTCAATTTTCTGCCGCATCCGCTCGGCGAGCTTGTGCTGAATGTGCGAAAAAGTAGCTTTTTGTTTCATTTTTTTGTCTTTGTTCCAATCCTCACGTGATGCCATGAATTTTGGGTAATAATGACTGTTAAGAGTGCTCAAGAGTTCGCAACGTTACGCAACAGCGAGGAAGTGCGCAACTGAGGAACTCTTGTTGAGTTTCTTCTTTCCCGAATAGAGAGATATCCCAGCTACGATGTTTCGGTCACGTGACTGCAGAATGCCTCGAGAAAGTTGCTTTTCGTTCACAATTTTTACCGCGCTATTCCACCTACTACTTGCAAAGCTAGCAATAAGTTCGCTGCTCATATTTCACGGATAATAACAGTGTTTATCGAAACCTCTACGTTATGCTTTTACTTGCTTGGTCGCTGTTCTTGTAATTAGGCTGTTCAGCGCTTTCATCTTCCGTGTACCAAACGTTAGATTGCAAATTTGCCATCTGACTGGCCGAGCAAGTTTAATGGCACTACTTCGAAAAGAGCCGCGCTATAAGTGACAAATGAATGACCTTATCCTCAAATCTGTTGTAAATATGGCTGTTTTTTTGGTATGTTTGTCACCAACGAATGGAAAATAATGCTAGAAGATTGATGGGTTCATTTTCGCTTCGCTGTTCAACGTTGTTTTCATAATATATGCCATCAAACGATCATTGCTAGCTATTTTTGTAAACGGCAGAGAAACCTTTGATGACCAGCACAATGACGCCGTTGTGACTGAGCTTTACTTGCAGTTCAAGAAATCAATAAAAATTTATACATACCGCTGAAATAGGTTAAAAGCTTCTTAAAAATTAGGGTACGGCTTACAATCCAAAAAAAAAAAACTAGGGCAGCCACAATTTTCCTGAGAAGAGGAAGAAAAGACAACTGATGCAAAATTATTTTTTAATGTGATAAGCGGACGGATAGGCATGTTAGACAGTTGCCACACATTCAAACAAAAACGTTTCGCATTTTCTTTTCGTCACTGTCATTTTTTATAAAATTAACCAGTTTTGCATTTCGTCGCCCTGCACAACGTAGTTATATGTCGTGTATTTTACAAATATTGATCGTGTCTCGCAACATTTATCAAACATTGTTTCAAATACATTACAAAGCCACAGCAATGCATTCCTCGCTTCATCACCTTCACATTTACAAATTCGGACTTCAAAGCCGCATTTACTGTAGGTTTTTGGAAAAATTCTTGACTGCAACACACGAGCACGCCACAATGTAAGTTTATACCTGTAACGGCTGACATACTTGGCAAGATATACTGTATGTGTGTTAAGTAATTTCACGACATTAGCATGTTTGAATGGATGTGATTCATCACCACGTCAAATAATAAAGCTAGGTAGCACGCAGGTCTGAAGAGCTCTTTTGTTAGCTTTGCCTGTCATTGCTATATGTACCTCCAATAAACATAAGCTATTGATTTTTTTAATCGTTACAACAAGCTTTTTTGACATGGTGAATCATTCGTTTCCTTGTTGAACAGGATGCGTTTTTGATTACCGAGGAACGCGACTTCTGCGTTAATATCGCGTCAAGTGCACTTACTGACCCCGGAATCTGAACTACAGAAGGGCAGTGGGACATGAGAAAATTTGAGGGCGCCTGTAAACATCGCTTTCGTTTTTTTGTATTGCTCAGTTACTGTATAATCATGGACTGGCATTCGCATTTCGTTTTTTTCGGTTGCAGTACAATTTACCCTCAATTTTGTTGGTCAAACCACTGCAAGTCGTTAGATACGAATACAGCCCATTTCAGTGGTATTGTCAAATATTAATGGTTTAATAAGTCGTTCCACTTATAAAACTGCTTTAACAGCTCTAGTAAAGACGTGAAAACCAAATCCAACCTGGAAGCTATCGCGAAAAATGAGGCTTTTAATTTCACTGATTGGCTAAATTTTTAACATAAACCTCACACGAAAATCAGCTAGTTTTGAACAAGTTCCAGTGAAGACCCTTGTTTGGGAAAGACATATTTTCCAGTTGTTCATTTGTCGCCGCTTGTGTTCAGATTTATTCATTTTAGTCTTGAGTTTGTTTGCTTTCTCTGCTCCTACTTTAGCCTTTCAACATTTCACCCGTAAGCATTTCTTGCGTTGCAGTTTTTAGGACTGGTGGTGCGTATAGTGTTACGTGAATCGATTTCCTATTAAAAATTTGCAGATTTATTGCTTGTTTATCTCCCTTGTGGAGAGTGGTTTCTGTAAAATACATGTCAGGCTTACTTGGAGTCTGCCCATATGAGCAGACATGACAACTTGTGACAGTGAACCACCTACAGGGTAAAGCAAAAATTACACTCGAGTTTCTATGGATCTAATTAAAATAGTGTTAATTGCAACTACGCGACTTTTGAAAACTCTTAATTACAATTAAATGATAATTACTTTATCAAAGTGTAATTAATTACATCAAATTGCGATTCACTCCATCACTGCTAGGTAGTGATTGCTACAGTGGCACCCGGTGAAAAAACAACCGTAGCTTGTTTATACAACTCGATAGGTCACTTTCTGTTTATCGGCAGACCAGCAACCCCTCTTCGGTGTAACGTTATGTTAAAGCTGGTATAGCACACGGCGAATTTCTATATTATACCGCCAGAATTTTGGATTTTGCCACCAGCAGCGCTTTAATACCGTCCCTCAATATTGAGCACCACAACGTCAAGATACCCCGCAATGCAACTTAAAACAAAAAGCAAACAAGGAAATTGATAGGTTTTGACAATGTTTTCTTTGGGTCCACGGTTAGCACTAGTTGGAATGAAAAAGCGGCCAAATAATCTAGGTACATTTTTCTTAAAAACGAACGTTTTTATCTAAAAAATTAGCTTTACAACAATTGACTTCTTGAAATATTCAGCTCAGAAACGCAAAGGCTACATGATTGAATGATTGTTGCTTCTACATGTTATGCACAATTTTGAGCTGCAAAAATTAACAGTTAAACCGTTTTGATTTGCGGGGAACCCGGAAATTTGTTTGAAGCCAGCATAAAATTACTAAAAACCTATTCCAAAAAATAGCACTTCTGTCCCCGCTCTCTCCTCTGAAAAGAGTAAGCGTCAATGTCGCCCATGTGCCTTGTTCCGATATCCCTATAGTGCACTCTCTTAAACTTTTCATATCTGTTGTCTCGTTTAAAGTCACAGATGTTAAAACTTTGCACAAAATTGTAATTTTCACAACTTCAGTCATTTCAGTTTTTTGTCACAACATCAATAATTTTGTGAAAAGTAGCGTCGAACAAAATGTTTCAGTTTAAATCGGCACAGTTTTGTCATTGTCGTATCCTGTGATGATAACCTTCCATCCGCATTCAGGTGTTTGAAATGTTTATGAAAAAAATCCTTTTGCACAATAATTGCAATTAAGTCTAAACTACTGCGAAACAATCTGCACCTTCATGATCATATTGCATAATTCACGGTGCAACTACTCCAAAAAAATTTGTTGTGATATGTTATTTGAAGAGCATCGATGTTTGCCTGCGAGCCAATGGTGTGATCATAAATTGTTGAAAAAAATCCGAGTAAAAATTCAGTGACACCAGGAAACCAAGCGAAGATGTGGGGGGGTGCATTTAAATCATTTTCAGAGCTGAAGGGGAAAGGAATGCTTATTTCTTTGCTGTAGACATATGTTCGTATTCTGTTGCACAACGAAACAATTGCGTAAATTTTGATAGTTCCAGCTATATAAACTTTCAGTGCCCAATGCGTTTTCATTACCATCTCTGACCTGACAAAGCTGAAGCTCAAGGAACGCTATACATGACCAGGTATCGAGTGTGGGCACGGATTTACAGAAAAACTGTTTCAGTATGAAAACCAAGCGAATGCGTCCTGCTTGCATTAACCGCTGAGCACCTTTATGAGCAAAACAAATGGAAACAAATGTTTATTTAATAATGGAGCTATGAAACAGTGGATACCGAATTCAAATTAAGCCAATCGCTGAGAATCCAACGGTCCGTCACAAGAAAAGAAGTGACTAGTTCGTTTCTTTCACCAACGTTGGGTTAGTTTACGACATCGTGCAAACACTGCAGGTCAGAAGTCAGTCATAAATTTCTTGGGATTGATTTTGGAAGGCAAAACGCCTGTAATAAACCGAAAAATTTCTTTCAAACTTAAAACATCTCTGAATTGTCTTGCTTTCCTTACTGATCGCAGCCTGTGTGCAAAATACAGTCTTCATTGTCATAAGAGGCACAGAAAAGTCAGAGCTTCAGCCACGTTTGAAATGACTTGTAGTCATTTCAAACGTGGCTGAAGCTTTGACTTTTAATTTCCACGTGGACGTTTCCAGAGGGAAGCTTAAAAGTATTGCAAAGCCGTTTTAGGTTCAACAGCGGACCCTGATGATTTATTTGTACGTTTCGAAACATCAATTTCCAATTTAATTTCGTTTAAATCAATAGTTTATGCCCTGCTTTTCTGAAAATATTCTCATTTGTCGAAATGACTTTTTTTTTCGTTTCACTTGAGATCCTTTCATTTCTTTAAAACTGGAGTATCTTCATTCGCAGCAGACGTTAAATTTCCTCAGTAAAATCTTTAGCTTTTTAATGTGTATGTTCATAGTATAGGGCAGATATAGGATAACGTTTTGTCTTTGCCCAAGCAAAACAATTCGAGCATTTACAGCTGAAATCTAAAACAACTTGTTTTCCACGATGCGTGCGTCGCTGTTAAAAGTTTTTAAACATCAAAAATTTGTTTGACTTCAGACACTGAGACATTGTATTTTTAAGTATGACCAGTGAGAGTACTAAAAGCCCAATCATAAACTTGATGTGATCATAAATTGATTGCAAAGGTTTAACGTTTTAGCGAGAAGTAAAACTGTTTCACGTACAACTTGTCTTATATTTTCGCCTGTTTTGTAGCAGGCTGCACTTGTTCCCTATTGTGAACAACAGCTAAATAAATTATATCAGTAAGGTTTCTGAGTACCCTGTTTACAATACACATAACGTAGTGTATAAGGAAACAACATATTTAGCCAAGCATATTGAAATGAATAATTAATCAAATGGGGTTAAGCACGTTTGATACGATGCAACGTTTGCACGGAATTAGGATTTGAATTTAGGAGTTCTTCAGCTGACTCGTGTGTATCAAGTGGCCTGGTGTTCCGGAAGGGCACCGAAAGATTGGCAAACTGAGGTGATCATCACCATACACAAGAGGGAGACGGGGGAGGATGCACTAACTACCGGGGCATTTCTCTCCTTAGTGTCCCTGGTATGCCAAGTGTCTTGAAAAAAGATGCCGCGAAATAATTGAACCAAAGCTGGAGGATACCCAGTCCGGTTTTCGTTCTGGCCGTAGCATTACAGACCAAATTTTCACTCTCCAGCAAATTTTCGAGAAATCTTGCCAAATGCCAACGATGTCTACGCGATGACCTCGAGAAAGTATACGACCGGGTCCCTCGGGAAAAGCCTTAGGGAGTGCTGCGGAAGTACTGTATTGACGGCCGCCTGTTACTGGCCATCAATGCACTGTATTCCTGGTCAGAAGTTTGTGTCCGTGTCGGCGTGGTTAAATCATAACCGTGGGTGTTGGACTCCGATAAGGTTGTGTGCTATCACAACACTCCCCTTAATAGTCTATGAACTGGATAGACAGTCGCAGCTGAGTCGACGAGGGTATGCATCACTGGTGGCAGCTGCAAGATCAACCGCTTGCTTTTTGCGGACGATTTGGTACTGCTTACATCCTCTGAACAGGGTCTTCAACATGCACTTGACCACTGCAAAGCTTTCAGTTTTTAAATCGGTCTTTGTTCCGATCCTCACCTGTGGTCATGAGTCTTGGATAATGACTGAATAAGTGCTATCTCAAGTACAAGTGGCAGAGATAGGATTTTTGCGAAGAATTCACGGTGCGACTCTTCTCGACAAAGTGCGTAGCTATGAAATTCGTTAAAGCCCTGAACATCGAGCCACTTCTCCAAATAGAAAGATCTGTTACGATAGTTGGTTCGGCCAAGTGACCAGAATGTCCCGGGAAAGGTTGGTGAGGCAACCTTTCTGGTAAAGCAGGTTGAAATGCATAACGTTAAGTCCTAGTATCGTAGCCTGGATGCAAGCAAACAAATTAACAATCAATTTTGAAAAGACCAATTTTATTCTCTTCGGTGATAAAAGCCAAAAACACAGTATGAATATATTCTGTTCTCAGCAAACTACCACCCAAGTAGATTCTGTAAAATACCTGGGGATCCTTATTGACTCTAAACTAAAGTGGACCTCCCACTTAGAAAATTTAGGTAAAAAGGTCGCTAGTGGAGCCAGCGTTTTATTTAAACTCCAAACTTTTGCTGATGTGCATTTGTTAAGAATAGTTTACTTTTCTCTGGTCTACTCCCATTTAATTTACGGAATTTTGAATTGGGCTACAGCCAATTGGTCAAGTATTGCTGATCTAGCAAAGTTGAATAATAGAGCTATCCGTAGTCTACTTAAAGTTAATCGTAGAGAGCGCATTCCACATAGAGATCTGTTTTATTCAGCACGGATACTACAGATCAAGGATATTTACAATTATGAATTAGCAAAACACATGTACAAAATTTATCATAATATCTTTCC
>Ga0210059_1000110_pt1 | contig 72737 bp, 56 predicted proteins | sample Ectturendosymbi2_FD_188042 | JGI IMG/M metagenome (GOLD analysis project Ga0210059, IMG submission 188042) | Ecteinascidia turbinata endosymbiont from Florida, USA - Sample 2 (SPAdes) (version 2) | ecosystem: Host-associated > Tunicates > Ascidians > Unclassified | place: Key West, Florida... | reverse complement strand
CAGACTGGCCGCCGCTACTTGACTGCTATTGTCAAAAGACCGATGTCTTGCGCAGCCCTGTAGTATCCTTCTAAGAGGTCGCCTAAGTAAATACCTCTGGGCTTGATCTCTTGAAAAGGAACGATCCAAGTCGTCACGTACACAACCCAGGGATTGATTTACCCCCCGTTACACCCTGGTTCTTTGTTTACGTGTTGAGTCCATTGGAGGACAGAGCGCCGTTCTCTCGGTCATGGAAATGATTGGAGAAGGGACTTTAGTCGCCATATGTGACTCGATACACTGAGAAAGTAATAAAGTCCTTATGACTCAGCTTTCCCTATCAAATCAATACCCCGAAGTAATCTTAACATACTGATTCTCGGAAATGTAATCACGTGTTAAAGAGAAGCATGAATCTTTCCGTGATAAATATGAAAAAGGAAAAAGGCGTTGGTAAACATACGTTTTGCAATAACAGTCACGACTCAGAGACAGTTTAGCCTGCAGTGTTAGCGTAACGTTCATGTGTATTGATATCTTGTAATGTAATAACATCTAGTCAGTGTCTGAGAGTGTACAGAGTGTATGGCTGTGGTCAACTTCAGTCTGAGAGTCAACCGTATTGGAAAACCACTTTCTTTGGTGAGTTGTGTTTATTGGATTATTATAATAAAAGAAATATCAATTAAATATACGTGTCTTTCATAAATAGAAATAGCCGAGAGTAGAAGTCTTTGATAGGGAGGTCAAGCAAACTTAGCTTTTGTGAATACCGTCCTTGCTATGTCTATGATCGAACTCACGTAGGAACTTCGGATGTAGCTAAATGCGGCACTGTTTAGTCTAACAACTAAACTTTTCCGTCATAGTTGTGCAAATGTTACTAACAGTTATATCTTTTTGACAGATTTTGATGCTGCGTTGGGTCTTACTACCATTATTGTCAGCAACACTGCTTTATCTGACTCAGTGAATCCCTTTTGTGTTTTCTTATAACTAAACTTTTTTCTAATTAATTGTTCAAAAGAATCACTGGCGATAAACTTACTTTTTAATTCTACACTGATGTCTGACTTTTTCAAATTTGAAAAAATGCGCAAGCGTCTGCAAAGTTTGCAAACCATCTTATACCGCAAACCATTTATCACTTAAAACTACTGACGTTACAGGATATAAAGCTTTGCAAAGCCTGTAGAAGCTGAAGTGCTTCATTCAAAAGCAAAGAGTTTATGTTTTAGCATTTATGTATGAAAAGTTTTGAAAAACGTTGATATCCTCAGCTCCCTCGGTTCAGATCCTTTCAGAACTTGGTTACTCTGGATCTGTTATGGCAAAGGAAACTGAAGCCACTTGGTGTGTCTTAAAGGTTGTAAAAGAAATCTCATATGTCAGTATTTTTAGGAGATCAAGTGCAATAAATGATATCTCTTGACCTGTAATATAAATATCTGCATCAATGCAATCCTTGCGTTATTACCAACTTTCCCATTGCTGAAGAAATTGGAGCAGCCTTATGTCTTTTGCTTCTAACCACGAACAGTTTGTCGGTGTCAGATTTTGCTCTAAAGGTAAAATATGGAAAATTATTTTCAACAAAAATTCGCGACAATAACTTGTAACTTGTGTGCTCAGCACCGCCAAGAACTGTAAATACAAATCTACGCCACATTGCTAAATCTCTAACAGTGGAGGAGGAAATGTATGTCTAATCTCATTTGCCACAAGGCGGATATTTTTTAGCATAAGCTGGCGGCGAGCACTTTACAGTCACTTGACCATGATGTTGAAAAGAGCATTGCTAAAATACACAGCGGTCCAAAACCTAACTTCTGTTGGTGACTAGAAGAAGGAAAACGTAATTCGTTTTTCAAACGTTTAGAGAACGTACCCGTACTTCCATTGTAGAGGTTAAATATTGCTTGAATTAGTTTTCCGTAACTGCAAAAAATGCAGAAAGAATGACCTCATTTGCCAATGTTTTCCTTTCAAAATAAGTGAAGCTTGTGCGTTCACAGTTTTCACACTATATTTTTGTTATTCATCCAGAACCGTCGCCAGAAAGTCTTCAATAGGGGCTTCACGTTTGTGCAGGGGGGCTTGACATTCCAAAATTTGACAAAAACTCCACCGATATACAGTGTTTCATATTTCAGTTGGGGGGCTTGGAGTATTGTTTGGGGGGCTAAACCCACCAAACCCTCCCCCCATGGCGACGGGACTGTATTCATCGTTTAAGGTTTAAAAGTTGTGAAACAATTGCTTTGACCAAAGATTTCGACTTTTAATTACCCAGTAATTTGCACCACTTTCTGTTTCATTGCAATTGTTTTATTAGCATATGTTTCAGAACATCAGCGAAATGCTACGACTTGCATAATATGCATTAGTCATGAAAAAGTTTCCCGATCTACAAAATCCAGAGACATTCTGCTACAAACCCGTAGGAATCCCATTTTTCTGTCGGTTTGCTGCTTTTATCTCGACTCTCTGGAGGCAAGTGATCGTTGCAGTCTCTGTTTGCAACAGGGTGCTCCTCTGCTGAAGCAAAATTATTTTTTCCTAAGTATAAAAAACGTCAAAACACATAACCTTCATTCGCAAAAGTTGTTAGTAAAAAAATTTATCATCTTTATATCGAACAACAATATTTCCTCGATAAATTTTGTTTCAAAACTGGGTTGTTTGCCTGAAATAAAAAAATTGAGAATGCAAAAAGTGCACATAAAAGTAAATTCCAATACATTACATCCATACCTTTCGGAGCCACAGTAACTTAAGTGAAACTAACTCGATTTTACCAAAATGAGCTAGAAAGTCATAAACAACAATCTGTCACATGTTTTCATAAACCACGTACCTGATGCAAGGTAAGCGAATTCGAAGCCGCTGAGCTAAAAAACAGTTTATTTTGATAAGTTTGTCAATCCTACTTGCCACAAACAATTAAAACATAAGTTTTATATAGATAATAAAAACTAGACAGGTGTTTTTGCTTAAAAAGTACTTGAATCATTAAGCTATTGTCAAGTGAATATAAAATTGCTTTTTTGTGTACGACAAGAAGTATTGTACGCAAGTGTTTTTCCATGACTGAAACGAAAGCGCGCAAAGCTGGAATTCTTCGAAAGAATATTTCCAAAATTTTGGGAAATGCGCCCAACAACACAAAAATGCCAAATCAATATTAGGAACTTGCGTTTAAAAGTTCTTTACCTGTATTTCATCAGCAAAGAACGCTTCAACAAAATTCTTTGCTAAAGTGAAACTTACATCCGCAAATTAGTATGCATAACCGAATTCAACCTTTGGTACACTTGAAACGAAACCATCATTTAGCTAGATGTATCCTGAGAAAAGTTAATTGCTGAAGGCCATACTTTTTTATGCAGAAATACATTTAGGCGCAATTCTTTCAATTTGCTATCCTTTCTTGACAGAAATTACCTTGACCACAAGACTTTTTCCTAGAAGAACAACTTCTGGACGCAAATTCAAGTGATACATCGGCGGATCCATCCCAAGTAAGTAGTTAATAGCAAACGTCACCTGAAAAACTAAGCCATTGCACGACTGCGCAAAAATAAACGTCTGTTAATTGCATACAAATACGCTTGTGATGTATTGTCTCCTGTAGCACTAGCGTAACAGACATATATTTGCTTTCTATGGTCAGCAACGCCAAACCAGGGTTATTACAATTGCATTAAAGGTACTGCTGAACTTAGCTGTAAATGTTGGAAATACTTGTTTTTGGTAATGGAGGTAACGTAGCGAGGTAGCCAACTAATAGAACAAATCGTAAATATGAGCAATGCCAGGCTAAATGTATTATTGGGTTGTCCAAGTCACTTGGTATTTTGCATACGTACAAGATTCCGGCCCAGGCCCGCAAACAGGGGTCAACCGGGCAATTGCCTTTCCCCCGAAATTTTTAAAAACATTTTAGTTGTTAGGTAAAACAAGTTGTAATCGTTTTGCCTCCTTCCCCGAAAATATCCGCTAGTTGCGTACCTGTTCTGCCCTTGATTTTTACCGAACTTATGCTACATAAGTAATGTACGGGTAAAAGATAGAAACCTATACTTGTTAAAACAGGATCTCATTAATCTTTTGCAAAGAAACTTTTGTAACGATGAAAATTAAAATATCGAGAAGAAACTTGATGCTGCTGCAAAGTTTATTTCACAAAACTAAATAAAGACGTAAAACATTTTGCTATTTACTGTGTGTCAACACACCTGTAACATACAACAGCAGTGCTTAACAGTATATTAGTGCAGACATTGAAATAAACTGCATTACAGTATCAATCAGTAATGCCGGCTTGCATCTTGTATTTTTCAAAATTGTGATTATTTGTTTTGAGGCTAATACAAATTGTAACATACCTCAATTAGGGTTTTGTATTTCAAGCGATCAATTAATGTAGGTGACAATTGGACAGCATCAAGATGTTTGAAAAACTCAAGGCAAGGTCCGAATTCAGCTTGTTCAATCATGACACTGCGAAAAGATGAAGCTCGCCTAAGATGATAAGCGTTTACCTGTAACACCCTGTTCTAAGATGTAAAATGGGTTGCCTGATTAAGGGTGATCTTTCATGTCGTGGGACGCAATGCTGAGTTCCCTAAACAATACTTAAGAACAGGTTTTATAAATACCTGAAAAGTAGGTCCTTGCTCAAACATCCGTAGATCTTAAGAATATTTGGACAAGAAATCTTAGAAAGAGCTTTTCCTTTTCTTTTCATCGGCACCAAGCTTGCGATCTGAAAAGGAGATGAATTAAATGAATGAATTGTATTCCTCCTTCACTTTCTATTTCTCGAAACATTGTTGAGGTATTCGAAACTTTTTGTAAGTTCTGAATAGGCCTCGTCTGACAAAGTAAACAATTGTTTTGTTTGAACAGAAAATTGAATACAGAATCGATTGGTTTCACTGCTTCAAGGTGTGCAATTATATAAAAAATCATCTATTTATACTGTTCAACCAAATTTACGGCTGACATCCTACTTACATGAAGCCACCAGATACTACTTTAATTTTGAAGAATACGTGACTGATAGAAAGGATTTTGATAGCCGTACATTTTTCATACTAAACTACGCACAATTGTTGTACACAGCTTCTGCTTGTTTCAAAGGCAGCCCAGGCGTTTTCATTATGAAACACAGGCTCTTTGGCACTTTCGACAGTAGTTAGTGACTAGTGTGGATGTGAAGTTTGTCTATCCATCCCCTCCCCCCTAAAGAGTAACTTCGTTTCTATGTAGGAGTGCTGCGCAAGAGATTGATGTTCACTGTGTTTTCTTCCAAGTATCCATCCATAAGATATTTTTTCTGGTTCTCACCTGGTCATTCACCTGTATGTCTGTCGTAGTCAGATAAATTAGTTTTGCTGCACTGTGAATACGACCTTGAATTGCTAAAGCTACTGTGTCAAACCCGCGGCCGGCCCGCGGGCCACATTCGGCCCATTCGAAAGTTTTATGCGGCCCAGTTTAGGTTTTAACTGTAGTATAAGTATCCACATACTGACAATCAATGTGCGATCCTGGTAAAGATAGTAACATAATTTTTTTCTCAGTAAGTATATTTGGTTGACACAGCTGTACTGAAGTTATCAATCCAAAATAGTCAGCATACGTCAGATGCAACTTTCATTTGTCTTGTTGAATTGTTTGTGATTAAATCAGAGAGCAAAGACACCAATTTAAAAGTAACTGAGCGTGCGTTGGTCAACACCGCAACTGTTTCCTACCCAACTATGGATCAGTCAACACAGAGTTCATAATTGTTAAGAATATGGTGACGGCAACTGACGGCAAACCGAAGCCTGAAATGTGCTTCGTGCCAGGGCGGTTCAGGTGAATGCTCATACCCAAGGAGCGTTGCTACGATTTATTCAGCGACCGTTTGATCAAATACCATATTTTTGAAGGAAAAGCGGGAACTCTATCACTGAGTTATCGCCAACACAGATTTCATACACTAGAAAATGCATTTTTCGTTCATCTAGCTATATTTTGAGAAACTGTACAGACGCCATTTTTAATTAAAATAGCCTTGTGAAAACAAAAGGTTGCTTGCTAATCGCCCGTTAACAAAACTGTCCAGAAGGAAAATTGCAAGAGTGGCTGATTCCTATGTGACTTTCTTGTTTTTAATAACTTTCGTAAAACGGTTTACACCAGTATTACAGTTTTTTACAACAGTACGTTTTACTAGAGGCCAAGTACAATGCACGTGGTGAAGAAAACGTGCTGGTACGTCTCGACAACATGCACCTAACGAACGCTTGCACCAGATGCCGTTGTAATTTTGCACAGTTTTCCGACATTCCTTTCATCAAAGTTCACTGCCTAACTTCTATCAATCAAAAGTGAGTTCAGTCAAAAATGTTTGGGCGAGATACCAAAAGCTTATCTGTTTTTGTTGGTTTTCAAATTCCTCTTGGCCATGGATGGAGAACATATTTAACTACCAAGGGCCGATGAATTGTGAAATATTGCTAGTAGGCCGCAAAATAAATTTTTATGTTAAACTTCTACCTCTTCTACCTTTGTCTTCCAAAGCAAAATAAGGAGAGAAAACTATGTCAATGGAGCGAGAAAAGCTTTTCTTGACTTACTGTCTCTACGTGTCTGTTTGTCATGGAGTTTTATTTTGACGCTATGTTTTGTTCTAACTTGGGTAAGGAAAATTCTGATGTGGGGCATATTAAATGTTCACGCAGGCCTCGTTTGACCCACGGGCTGCAGGTTCACCACCCCTGCTCTAGGCATGTGCAAATTGCAGCTGAGATGCGTGTGTAATAAAAAGTATTTGTTAAGAAGAGAAACTGCTGCTTTTAAAGCTTAATTTCTTAATAGACGATCTAAACAACATGCTAAATAACATAAATAATTTATTTATCATCTGAAAAATAAATTACCTGGTAGCTAGGTTTGTTTCTTTGACATATCTTTGAACAACATTCCGTTAACTGCTATTGATAAGGATCTGGCATGGCCAATCTTTTTGCTCATTCGGTGTTGCTGAAGCTGTTTCGTCATTAATGCCACCTTTCACGTCATTTGCATTGATTTTATTCAGACCTTCACCAAAATCAAAATGAGCCTGCTGCATTGTTGCTTCGGCGGTGGTAGTTGCATTCATCATGGTCGAAGAAGGGAATTCGGCTATTGGGATTTTGGTTTAGGTCATGAATGAAATGTTAATATTGCTCATACAGATCTGTTACAATTCCAAAAAGTTGTGATGGACTTAACTGGTGATGCTTGGAGTTTGATAGAAAAAGGGTGCTATTTTAACTGTATACTATATCTTGTCACGAACGCTTTGCCAGCTACAGATGCGCGCATACGTGCGGTACGCAAATGATTCGTAATTAAACAAAACGTTGAGTGGCGGAGAATTTCATTAGCGTTATAACCGTTGGGTGTTGAAATCCCTAGGAATTCGGTTAATAACTTACCTCTAGTCAACTACTCCATGATAGTAAGAGCAAAAGTGTATAGGCCTCCTGTAGATAAGCCAGCTTGAGTGAGTTTGTAACATAAATAGTTAGAGATATCCAGGCAACTGTCAAAATGTATCACAGCTCCATTCAAGCGCGTTGTTGCCGCAGATACTTAAGACTTGTCATATCAACGCTGTGTAAGAAGTGTTCGCTGCTCGGGAAATAATTAGAATCCTTTTAATGACTAGTTATTGTTGTGCCAGTGGTGACGGAAAGAGTGTAAACTTTTGTTAAACCTTGTTCAGCATGCGGCATGCGCATCACCGAGTAGAAGTGAAGAAGGTAATATTCATGGAAAATAAACAAGCTGCCGTTCTACCAGAAAAACAAACAGTTCGTCGCATTTGCTGAACCAGACCATGTGAAGAAACAAAACAAACGAACACAAAAACGGTTGGAAACAACGAAAGTAAAATGATTCAAATTGCGGAACAGCACCAGCAGTAATGTGCAGCAAATATTTCAAGCTGCGCAAATTGGAATTTCGATTCACGAAGCCGCTAGTCATGTCGCTTGGTAAATACAGCTTAATTAAATTTACTGCAAATATTTCTTTCACGTGCTTGGGTTGTGATAGCACTTATCAAGATTAGCTTAAATAAGTTTCACTTTGATCGAAATTAAAATGAAAAACTGAAAGATATCATGGTCTTGCTGACAAACAAAAAGTCTCCTTTCGCTTTATACTGTAACCGTCTGAAAATTAATTTGTTCAAATCACATAAAAATATTGTAAAGGGTAAAAACATACACTGTTGGCAATCACGGTTTACTGATGGTGTGAACCCTGCACTAACACAGCAAAAACTGCTGTGCAAGCCAAGCTGTTCAGTTTAATTTCAAAGTTAAAAAACTGGATACGAAGCATATGTCGGTGTGTCGATAGCTCTCCTGTCTCCTCGGACCCACATTTCTCATACAACTTATTATGTTTGCAATTCATTTTCATCAAGAAAACCATTCTTTCCCGCTAAAAACGCTTTGTCCCGCATGTGACACCCTTTAAGATAATGTAGATTTTATTTTAAACAAAAGTACACCAGGTTTCAACTGTACAACTTGGTTCCCCGTGATAAATCAACGTTTCATCAACAACCTACAATATCTGCAATGAATGTTGCCCGCGTAAAAACCGAATAACAATCTTTGTTTGTCGATGGGATAAACTATTTTGAGACAGAACATGAGAAAAGGGACTGCAACTTTACTTTGGTCAATTGTTGTTCAAAACAACATATTACAACTCAAAGATTTTGGCATAGGCGAATTTAGGTTTTGTATCTCCACTTCACTCTTTCTGTCAAGTCGTGAAGAGATGTACGAAATTAATATGTCAAGGCTACAAAAAAGTAAGAAAAAAAAGTTTCATTTTCCTCGCTGTTCACTTCCTGAGGAGTGTCACGAGTGGTCTACCGGCGCTCATCTCCGCTTACTCTGTGCCGTGGGCCACCTGGACAACTTTCAATTCCATTGTCCTATCCCGTCCCATCTCATGGGATTCCCATGGTAATAGGATTAACATGAACAGCCTCCTAAACTGTCACCATCTTTCGAAGTGCAGCACAAAAGCTTGGCATCCAAACCAGGTTGTAAGTGGAGTGCCAAATAACTCTGCAGGAGAACAATTTCTCCATGTTAAGGATGTGACTTAAAAATAAAGCTTGTGTTGATGTTCCTGGTATGAATTTTGCTTGCAAGGTCGTCACATTACCTGCATATCAATTCGGTAACGGCATCGATTTTTCACGCAACATCCTTCATATGAAAGAATATGAAAGATACGGTTTTCCAATGACGTAGAAGTAGTCTTTCCCATTAGATTGGTAACGAGTAAATCCAATGAAAACCAGTGGTGTTGCACATACAAGAAAGGTTGTATTTTTATTCGTTTGCTTGATAAACGAAAATCATCTAAGCACTGATACTGCCAATCGTCTTCATCGCTTGAACAGTTACTGGTAAAAAACAGGAATTAAATTGACCTGTTTTCAAGAAGAAAAATCCAGAAATCTGGTAAGAATCTTTACGCTGTTCTAAACAGGTGTTGCATTGAATCTAAAACATCTTGTATACAATAATTATTTTTCCACTTCAAGAAACGACTTTGCTTAAACGACTTTCTCAAGAAACGATTTATCTTAAGCGCCCAACTTGTCGCAGTGGACGTTTCTGCCATAAAAAGGTACTTTTTTGCCCTTTTTGAACCTTTTCCACACTGCAGTTGTCTTGAACGTGCTTAAACTTCATGGGCTGAATTTTTCTCTAACTTGAATGTTGAGTGCTTTTGCAATTGACATAAATGCAGGGTGGTTCTTTGGCTTGACTCAACCCTGAAATTCATATCATGTCACGTATTTCAAGCAATTATCAGGTTTCCCACTTTTTGTTTGTGATCAACCACGTGGGGAGTTAATTCGCACTAGATAATCCAAATACGAGAAAGTACAGCTTATATCCAGTCAGATAGGAAGTAGCAACCTTATTTGCTACAGCTGCGCCTTATCTCAAATAAAATCAACAGGGAACTGACATTTTTCTTTATTACGTGCACAGTGACCTGGAGCAAAAATGCTTTGATGCTTGTAATGATCTGCGTGTTACGGTAACTTTGATCTGCAAGTATTTTTTAACTCACTAAGTCATGCACTTCGCAAATGCATAGCAATTGTAAAAAACGATGAGGCATTGCTTTTCACGTCCGACTCTTTTCTAGCCAATTCAAATGATGTTGTGTGATGGCTCTCAGTATTTTTTCTGTTTAATGACTGAGTCACATGGTATGATAATAAACTTGAAACTTGATAGTTTGCATCGGTGCTTCTCTTCATTGCGGAAGCTGGTCCAATTTTACATAGCAAAATTATAAGCATTTGAAAATCCAAGTTTTGTCTAGAACAGGGGTCTCCAAATCACGACCTTATGCCCGCGAACCCACTTTATCCGTCAGCAAAGGCAGTTTGTTGATTGGGAATAAATAATATATTTACGAAAAACTTGTTAATTTTGTGGAATGTAACATATCTCAAAACAATCACAATACATAAGATGTCTGGCCCTTGAACTGTTGTGTAATAGGTTATATGGCTCTCGGACAAAAACGTTTGGAGACCCTGATCTAGATAATTAAATAAAACTTGTCGATATAAGAACATTATAATATACTAGTTTTCGCACACTTACATAAGGTTACAAACTATATGTGGCCATAAAATAATAAACACATTCTGTAGTTTTCACATCATAAGTATAACAAGTACTATCCGGAATAGGTGGTTTTATTTGTAAAAGCGTTTGCCAGTAGGGGTTGTCGACTTTATCGCAGCGCCCAAGCGTGTTTCAAGACCAGTATTTGTAAGCCTCAATCTCACAAATCTCACCCCTGAGGTAATGGTAAACTGCTAGAGCTTTAACAAGCAATGTTTTTAGTATACTTCAAAGTCTCGAGACGAGACACAGGGCTCCAGACCAGGCAAATGTTACGGGCGTTAGCTTTCAGTGAGCTTTGGAAGGACAACACTTTGTCACGGTCAAACTTTTTGTCTGTTTTGCACCTTATGATTTCCGTATCACCCACGCTTCTGCAAACTATAATTCCGTACATGGGCGTCAGCAGGGGGTTCAAAATGGGTATTTGCCTCCCGGAAGTTGGGACTAACAATCAAAAAATTGTAGAGAACCGCAGCAGCTTACTTCCGATTAAGTGATTTAATTCTTTCAATGGCATTTTATTTTCTGGTATGACACTTACACCGAATGCCCGTACAACATCGAATTCTGCCCAAACTTGGGTCACTGAAATAGTCAAACACCACACAGTGGCGTAACTAGAGGTTTGAGCCAGGGGGGGGAACTTAGCTGAAGGGGGTTAAATACTTGTGACGAAATGTGACAAAGGGGGAAGGGGGTAGATTTTTGCCCAAAATAATGTGACGTCATTTATGGACGGCCCCCTATCTCTGCGCATATTTAGCTATATCTGCGCACATTTAGCTATCTCTGCGCAGAGATAGCTATCTCTGCGTGCATTTCGCTATTTCTGCACGCATGTAGCTATCTCTGAGCATATTTAGCTATCACTCCGCGCATTTCACTATCTCTGCATATATATAGCTAAATCTGCATGCATATATAGCACTGAAGCGTGTCGGAGGAAAACATGGTATCCTGTCTGAAGACAAGCTTGGTGTTTTGTTATGGTAATCCAGACAAAGCTAGGCTACTTCAAGGTTATTTTTCGGGCAAGAAGGCCTAACCGAGCAGTTCATTTAGATGCGCTTTTTCTATGACAGCGTTTTTCTCTTTACAATACAATGCTCGTCTCCAAGCGAGCACTTTGCTTTCAACACGTTCTTTCTGTGAGAGCATTCTTTTTGTGCACCTGAAGGTGCTGAGAGGCGGTGAGGTGTGCCTGGTAAAAAGCAGTTGGAATGGTCGGACTTGACGAGATCCTCTTTGAAGCTTTGAGCAAAAAATGGCACTAACACTGAGACCACCACCACAAGTTTACTGTAGCCTATCGTCTGCACAAACCAATATTATTGTCAAAACAGTATAATTTACAGTAGACCTGAAACCACCTAGCTTTATATGACACTAGGGATTTCATGCCTTGCAGTAGCCTAGCTTCTCTGCACAGAGATAGCTAAATATGCGCAGAGATAGCAATTTTTGTGCTAAATCTGTCAGATGTAATATTTTTACAAACGGCGCCCCATAAAAGTCTGCAAGCAAGGTTGCCAGACGTCCTTGAGCCTTTGTACTAGAATTTGCTATCAAAACTGATTATGTACTCGATCCCTGAAAAACATTTTATTGTCCTTGAATATTGTCCGGCGTCCTTCAAACTTCCTGAACAGCTGTGAAATTGTTTAGTATTGAACTACTGATTGCATTGAACATTCAAGAATCAAGATTTAAACAATGTAATTGAACATAATAACGTGCAAATTTGTTCCATCTTAAACAGCTGTGTAGTAAAAAGTAAAGAACAACGACTTTCTGAAAAAGGTGCAAGGCTGTAAGAAGTACTGCCAGTGAACAAGATAGTCCGTTTGCCACCATATAGGCTACAATATTTTAGCAGAACACAGAATGGCCTGCGCATATTTTAGTCCTCCTGTGCTGCATACATTATGTACTTGTACAATGTGCATGTAACAATTACTTGGCGTGCTTAAAAAATGTGGTTGATTACCTATTGTTATTCAACAATGTTTGTTTGAAAAAAATTTGCTACACCACGATATTTAAAAAGTATTTAAAGTAGGGAAGAAGCAAATTTCAATAATCACCAATCGACAAAATGTCCTTGAAAAAATTTTAAGTGACACTGATCTGGCGGTTTCTTGGTCGGACAAAGTGCATCAGTCTTGTTATACCCGGGTGACACAGCATATGATAGATGTCATGTATCTGACAAGTCTGATTCACGGATGTACTATAGGCTCTGGTAAAAGAATCGGCGCCGACTTTCAGATTGCCTGGTCACTAGCATGTGGTATAACTTAAAGATGCAAGTTTCATTTGGATTTTGTTTTTTTGATTTTTGTTCTACGCCGATCGTCCAGCATAAACGCGACGGACGGTTGATGCGTAACGAGTTCGAAATGCTTACGAAAGAGATCTCTCCACTTTCTCGTGGCGTCGATAATCGCTTCCTTTTCTACGGCAGGATACAACAACTCCCCTCGGTGCAGTATTCGAGAAAGGAAAGCAACGGGTCGTCCGCTTTATTCGCAGTGGCAGAAATGACAACATCCGATGCATCACATCCCACCACAAATTGCAGGGTTTCGTCAATGGACAAGACCACGAATCGGCAACCTGCGTCTCCAGAGACGCGTGCACCTCTTTAGCTCCTGTAAAATTGCTCTCTATGGAGTTTACAAAACTTAGAATTGAAATTTGCATTTGACCACGCTCGGGCAACTTTCAAAAAAACACGGTTAGTAACCGCAGCCTTTTTGCATAAATCGCATTCTCACCATTACACAGGCTTACTGTGACGTATCCGGAGAAAAAGCGCAGAAATGATTCTCAAACTTATCTGGCCTCAAAAAATAACTTGTTGAATGTCGAAAAAAATTTATCGTATGAAAAACAAATACAGGTCCACGCCCAAAAACGCGTGGGGCAGGCATAGAAACGACAGGAAAAACTCACAAAAAACACGAAATTCCGCCAGTAGCTTTCATTGGCGGTCTCTACATGAGCCATGCCGTATTGTGTTCGAAAATTGCAGATGTAGCCTGCATGGAATAGAAGTAAATCAGGTTCGGATATGAAAGTGTGATATTTTTCCGAAAATTTTCGAATGTGATTGCACATCATGATTCTTTAGCCAAAACGGCGAAGCTTGTTTGCAAAAATTCCTGGCAATCAGTGGTTAACTATCAATCACAAGCTATTTAAAACAAGATGATTTGTTTGCCAAGGCCACCTGACCATAGACAATAATTTGAAAATCGAAAAAGATGTAGTTTTTGAAAAACTAAGCACAACTCTCACCACGAGAAAAGCGCTTGGTGTACGCGTAGAAGAGACACGAGAAATACACAGAAAATTCCGAAATTCCGCCAGTGGCCTTGGTTGGCCGTCTATACAAGATCCTAATCGTTTTTGTTACGACGCTTGCAGTTGAACCTGCAGAAGAAGATAAGCAAACAGAGCCATGAGCATGTGTTGTTTGCAGGAAATTTTTCTACTTTGTATGTGAAAAAGATTTTTGCAGCCAAAATGTCAAATTCGTTTACGGAAACCCTTGTCAATCAACGGCAAACCGTGCAATTTAAATATGAAGTGGCATTCGCGCAGCTGACAATAGTACGTACTGCTTGCAAAGGATGTTGCCGCTTCCGCCTCGTTGTACTCGTGTCACAACAGGCTTTGTTTTGTCAGAGAAATGAGCTACTGACTTTTACAACTAGCAAATGTAAATCGGAAAAGTAATCCCCTACTAAGTACTTGTAGAAGAACATCTTTAAAGCAATTGCCGTTATGATTTCATTTTTTATAACTTCCACAGATAGTTAAAGCCAGACCCAGGCTGTTTTTGGAAGGGCAATTCCAGGAGGGTGGATGCCGTTGTCGGGGATGAAAGCACGAATTCTTGTAGTGTTGTCCAACCACTCCGTATTCCTTCGGTGATCCGCCCAGAACGCCGCACGTATGTTATTGTTTTCAGCAAGGGCATGCGCAACGTGAGGTGGTTGGGGTTAAAACCCCCTTGAGCTTGATATTTTTCAAAAATGTGTTGCCTGTGCAAAGGGGTAACCCTTTAGAGCCCAAAGTTCCCAAAATGGGAATATGTTTTTAAATGCTCGCAACTGCTTCACGGATTAAAAATGTGCATCCAGTTTTCTTCAGAAATTTATTCTAGATTGGTGCTATTAAAAATACACCCACTTCATGAAATCCAAATTGTTGTTTTGTTTCTGTAGCGATTCATATTCAGTCAAAACATGGTTTTTCGGGTGGCCAAACTAATCTTTGTTTGTTTATTGTAAGCTCGAAAAATTTTCAAGAAAATATGCTATGAAAATATTTTTTATAGTTCTATTTAACTGATTCAAGCGTTAGTTTACAATTTTGTGTCCATCTCTTTCCTCACAAAGACTTTGAAAACGATGTTCCCAAAATGGGAACGTTGGTCCTTCACTGTATAAAAATATCCATGTTTGGCAACAGACGTTCAGTAATAGGTGGGCAATATTGAAGTAACTTTTAATCTCATTCTTGTTTCACACTACAGCGCTACTGAAATAACTCGTTGTTGGACAGATGTGAAAAGAGTTTGTCACATGCACCAATCTATTTCATTACAGATATACCGTAAAATTGCTTCCCAGGACAGCCAGCATGACGATAGAGTTCTACAGTCAGGCGCGCAACCAGGGGGGGGCATTTGGGGTATTTGCCCCCCCCCTAATATTTCAAAACATTGCATAGCAATTTTGACATTTGCAGAAACTTCCAAAGAATAAAGACGAAAATTTAGTATTCTAATCATTTAGAAAAGTCTTATTTGAATTTTTCTTTGCCCTAATAGTGGTTAATTATCACTTTAAAAGATTTATCTTGAGTCAGGCCATCTGATCAGAAAATTTCGTAAATGATTGGTATTTAACCACAAATATGCTGGAATTGTCAAAACTTGAGAGATAGTTTAACATTTTGGTATTTATAAGGCATTTTTTATCCTTTTGTTCGTGTACCACTCTGAAAATTTTCTAAAATGCAGTGTGCGTGCACACTTTGATTTTGTTCCTTGCCTATCTTCTGAGGAAGAGAGTTTGCATACACTCTCGAAACGTCATCTATAAATACTGCATTGTTATCACACCAGCGGAGCAAAGCTTGCAGCCAGTAGAACATGCCTGGTGACAGAAACAGCATACTACGTTCATGGGCGTCGGAAGGATTGTTTCCAGGGGGGGAACAAATGGATTTTTCCAAGCGCAGCTAAAAATATTTTTCCGGGGGGAGGTCAAAGTGGCAAAAAAAATTGATAGAAAAATGTCAAATTTCAAATTTCGGTTGGCAGACGAAGTATCGTATCTACGATTGGAACAACAGCTTCAGTGATCAAATATACCCTAACATTCATACCAGTCTCTTGTGTCTGACAACTTCACCACTCGCAATATCGTCTTCAAAAGTTATCTCACAGCAAATACTGTATGTTCAACTGAAGCTTCAAAAATCTAGATCAGGAGTGGGGAACGTATTTACTATTTACTATCACGGTCCGCATAAATTGTGCATTTTCGCTGGTAGGCCGCAAAATCAATTAATTTTATTTTTATTTATTTAATTAATTAAATCCTAAAATTCTACCTTTTTCTAACTATGAGGAAGAGTGACTTCTTCTGACTTACCATCCAAGTACCTGCTTATTATGGAGCTTCGTTTTGAAGTGATGTTGTACTCTAATTTGGGTAACGAAAATTCTGATGCGGACAATATCAAATGCTCACGCGGGTCGCAGGTTTCCCACCCCTGAGATCTAGATAATGGATTTGATAAAACAAGACGAAAAGTTAGGCAGATTTACTATTAACCTGTACATCTGGTACACTAAAGCCATGACTGCACCAGCTGAGTACGGAACTAGGTGTTTATATAAGACTACTAATTTGTCGGCTACTCTGTCCTGATCGTTCGGTCTGAATCATGATAAAACTGAAAAGTTCTCATTATCATAAATACTGCGAAGAGAACTTTATCTGTGACCGTTTGTGAAAAAATTGTACCACGGTTGAACAAGCACGATGATGGCATCGAATGAAATTTCGTGAAAATTGCCCCCCCCCCGAAATGAAGAGCTGGTTGCGCCCCTGGTCCATACACATACAATGAGGTCATGTGTATACTCACATCTGTGCTGATACAAACACCCTTAACTAACTTCCTTAACAAATTGTTTCCCAAATTATTTTGCGTCTTAAATTCGAAAGATCGGTCTCTTTTTTCACAGATGAAACCTCTCCCACCTAAGAGACGTCTGAATTTAGTCTTGTTTTCGCCAACTGCACTTCTGTGTCAGTTCGTACCACCAATTGAAATTGCTATTGGCCTTTCGTAATTTTTCTCGGGAGTTTTAGTTCCAAGACTCTCAACTTTCATTGCTTTGGAAAGTGATCAAGCTGCTCTGTGTACAGCTCAAGAATGCATTCAAGAGAGCATGTAAGAACAGTTTAGAACTATTCTCCATATCCCGAGAGGTCAACCTTCTGCAAGACAAGACACAGAAGATGTCCGCAAATGTTGGATGCACTGGGGCCAGAATAAATGCACCTTCCGCACAATCCCTGCTAGCCAGGACTGGCTAAATTTAACTGGAACTCGTGCAACCGGACCACTGGTGTGTGTGGCTATCCGTACAGTTAGCAACAACATCACCAAACTCTTCCAATCCAGCCCTGCCCATCGCCGAAGCTTTGAGGCATGCCTGCATACAACATGATCGAGTGTAGTCACAAGTTTTCCTATGTTTCTACCTAGGGGTTTTGGTCAAGACTGACCTCGTCTGTACCGGAGCATCTCCTTTTATACTGTACGTTCGGCGCTCACCACTCTTGTGCGCTCTGTTTATAAAAACACGGAATGCGAATTTTATATTCACGTCTTCATAACGCAATATTTTTGCTGCATTAGATTGTTCACACTAGCTTTGCCCATTACTGTTATGCACCTTGGCGTGACACACCTGTTTTAACTTATTTTCTCTCTCTTTAAATAAGACACGTCATCAAAAAATAATGCCACGGCGTATTTCGCAGTCACCAGACCCCTTTCTCACACCGGGATCCCATACCATACGTTCAGATGGGAATCTGCCTTATGCATGCTCTTTATTTCAGTTTTGGCGTGTCATTCGTAGTCATTTCAGGGCGACACTTTTGCTTACATGACGTTTTCTTATAAGTTTGTCATATCATGTGACATTGTGTCGTTGTTGGCACTTGCTGAACTTAGCCATCGTTCAACAGTATCTTCAAATGGGTCCTGGCTTTCTCTCCCTTCTGTATGACATAACTTCTCCACTGCTCATGTGCTTGCGTTGGTTCTCCAAGAAGCTTGTTCATTTCGTGTGTGCCTGCTGCTTTGTGAAATTTCGCTTTTTGTCCGTTTTTAATGTTGGTCTCCGGTTTCCAAACATGCTGGTCTTGCGTCGCGGTCTGCCAACAAACGTAACGTTTGTCTTATTGCGACTTCTGGATCTTTGTCGAATGTTTGAAATCTTTCACTCATTGAAGTCGAACCCAATAAGCTTATGCATGGACGCACATTTACTTTGAAGCCTACGTACTGTTTCAATTCCTTTATAAGTCCCATCTGTAATACACGGGTATGTGTTAGAAATCACATAGATTTTTTGATTTCAACTAAATTGCCACATGATAATGTAACATATTGCTAATTTGGTTATTTCCACCACTTGTATTTTTTGTCCGTTATATACGAGATTAATTTCGCTCTTTAACTCTAGATGCGTATCATTCATTCTAATAAATTCTTGTAACCACTCCATCGTTTGATTAAATACGCCCGTGACTTCTGCAGGTACTTGATAGTTCTCTATCTCTCTAAAGATATTTTGGTGACACAAGAATGCATGATACAGATCCTGGGTTTTAGTTAACTCTTCCATTCTTTTCTAAAAATACATTTCACAATAATATGTACATGTTTCATTATTACGTTCACTAGCCAATGCTATTAATAAATTACGTCGACTCCTATTGCTTCTATACAGCATACAACAACACGTGAAATGCTTTCATATGGTTCGTTGCTGAGTGTTCATTCTTTCACTCCAAATCAGACAACATGGAGCTTGCTTGTGATGGACGAGTTGTCTCTCTGAATTCCGTTATTTTGTATCTGTCTTCCTCGTCAATACACAGCTTACTTTCCTCAGCATGTGTGTTGAAAGACGAAGTTTCTTCAAAAGCTTTGCATTCATACTTCATGTCCATCGACAAACCAACTGTTGTTCTGAAACGTCTTTTGGAAATTCTCTGAGCGAACACTGTTTAACACATTATGACACTTGCAACAATTTGTGTTGCTTTTAATGAGTAAGTTCAGAATATCGAGAAGTTAAAAGCATCAATTACTGAGGTTGTATCGTGTTTGGCCACTGTGAATGCAAGGATTCAAGTGAGACGATCATATATACATATCAAGCCAAGTTAAATCACCACTAGGAAAACTCAGGGAAGGAAAGGGTCACGACTGTAATTTATTCATGTCAGATGTATCTGTATTGTACAGGTCTTGTGATGCACATCTGGCTAAATGGACCACTTTATTTGCTGAATATGTTTTGACTAGATTCCTCCGTTTGAAAACAACTGAATGAAAGAATGATGAACCGTGTAAGTAGTATCTGCTTGATATAAACATTTCTATTGATGAAGCTGAAGTAAACTGTTTGACAAACACCAAAACGTGTTAGAGTTCGTGCAGAAAGATCATCAGCCAAACGCAATTTTTTGTAAAATGATGAAACATCAAAGATGGGCAAAATATTTTGCAATTTGCGATTCCATTGAATGCTTCAACAACTTGCAATACCATTGAATGTTTCAGCAACTTGCAATACCATTGAATGCTTCAGCAAACTGGTAAAGATTACACAGTTTATGGCTCTTTATACGCTAAAGTGGAACCATTTTTCTTAAAATACATCTGGTTGAACCAGTTTCTAGTCTGAAGCTGGTGTGCGTTTGAAACATCTTTCATGCAAGGAGTTTCATAATATTGAAACCGATTCCACATTTTTGAGAAATTTAAAGAAACTGCAAAATATTCATGGGCTAAATACGACAAGTTAATAAGGATTTTGTGTGTTTTAACTGAAACACCGTCTACACTGGACATCTTACTTGAATACTTAAAACTTATCAATATGATTATTTTTTATTTTACTTGTTAAGTGTAGATAATGCGCTACTCAATTGCGTGACAGCCGTAAATTGTCCTCCCTTTTTGCGATGAAAATATGGCAACCCTATTGAGCTTATTAATAAAAAAACGTGGACAGAAGAATAAGATATCGTCACCTTTACAAGTGTAGAACTTATCCAAGCGGTTCTAAAAGACTTGAAAAAGCAAAAGAGGCAAAAATGAGAGAGGAAGAAGTTGCAGCTAAGTCAAGAAATATTCAATTTACTATTTTACAGTGGCATTGAAGTCCAGCGGAGACATTTCTGCGGAACTTTTAAGAGGACAGAAAATCAAAAAACATGTTACTACAGACCTAGATCCACGCAATGATGAAAATAGACCTGGCTTACCCAAAGGTGTAGCAGCAGAAGAACGCCAAGAAGTAGCCTATCGTCGAAAAGCACGATAGATGAGATGGCTGACGCTATCACTAGAGGCAACGATATCGGTCTCTAGTCAGCTAATATACCAGAAAAATTGCAGGAATATTGATTGATATCTCTTTGACATTGTGATGAAAAAATATGACACAGGTTCTCTTTGACATTATGATGAAAAAATATTTTAAACCATGTTGTTTCACAACACACAAAAGATAGAAACGCGTCGCGGAACTGCGCTGCAAGTTTTATTCGTAGCCAGAACCACAACGCTGAACAAGTTGACAGAAGCTGCCTTGCTTCTGGTGACCGGTTTTGCAAGTTTCACATCGCTGATCATTGTCAAATATCATGTTGCAACATAAAGTTTTGTTACACTTGAATTAACAAATGTGACGTCACAAGATTACGTCATAAATATCAACGATCCGCGGAAATACTAGTGACTTCATCGATCACCACCTAACTAAAGATTCTGTATCCACACATGGGGCTTCCCACCAAGCCTGGGCCCCACCATCTAAACCCGGCGCTGAGTGGAGTACAATGTCCTGGTAATACATCCTCGGTTAATGTAACCAACCGCATATTGCATCCAAATCGCTTGGAATGAAACCTTCTTAAATCATTTCCCATTAACAAACCACAAAATAAGCAACGAATGCCCTAGTAGGGGATTATTTAATTTTTTATTTTGTGTTTTGTTTGTAACTTGCTAACCACAAACCTTAGAAAGCCACTCAAGGGCTCTAAAGATGCAGATTTTTGCCTATTAAAAAAAGAAGAACGAAGCTCCCTCTTGCCATTCAGGTTCAGGGCCAGATGAAATGGGCCAAAAAGACCTAAACCTGCTACTATTATGATGTAACCCACAAAAAATGCAATTCCAAAACTTCCCAACTTTTTAAAAATCAAAACTCGAAGATTTCCCGAATCCGTAGAGAGTTTAGACAGCTCTCTAGCTCTAGCGGCTGGCGAGTTATTGACTGGACAGAGTCAAAACCACAGTGGCTTGCGGTCATTTAAAGGGTTCCATCCATTTCTGATTCAACATGCAGACAAACAATGGCCTATTACAAATCCGAGAATATGATCGAATAGCCCATCAGCTGCAGAGATTAGGGAGTGCCTTCGGCGGTTGGTCTTGGGACTTGACGGAACAGCATTTGAGAAAATGGGCATGCTTAGCTAATGCTCTGAAACCAAGTAGATGGCCATCTCAGAAAAACATTTCGGCCTAAGCACACTAATTTACGCAACTTTTTCAGTGTTGAATGAATATAGTACAAAATGTCAATCGCGCCATTTTCACCCCTTTGGAGTTGTTTAGTTGCAATTTTAGGAAAATCGACTATTGCAACCACCGCTTCTTACATCCAAAATCCGCTGGTCCCAGCCTGGATGTATTAACCTGAGTCTACTATATTACACTTGATCGAAATTCTGCCGTTGTTAATTGCGTTAAGACTTTGATTTTGCAGCTCGGGCTTGTTTGCATTTCAATATCAAAGCATTTAAAGCGACAAGTATAAACGCAAAGCATGTTCTCTGCTGCAGCCTACGCGTTAAGGATGAACCGACGTGTATGCCTACTGGTAATGATAACTTAGGCATTCTCTGCTCTCACATAGGCCATGTGAAGGCACAAAACTGAAAAAATGGATAAAAATTAAGCGCGTAAATAGCAATTTATTTTAGTCCTGTTTGTTTAAACTTTAATCTAATGCTTTTTAGGTGACCAGTGAAAACACGAAAATTCGGCGAAAAGAGCTTGGTACCCATGAGTATCGTTGCGACAAAACACGAGAGAGTGAAAGTAATTGTAAATATTGTGGCATTGATTCTCCTTCTTTCCATCACAGAACGTCATTTTCAAACAAGGAATTTTTTGCAACTGAGCATATGTAGTATGCTACTGATTCTATAGATGCCTATAAAGCAAAACGCTGCTGATGAACGTCTTTTTCTGAAGCAGCACCGTATGGTTTGAGCAACAATTTTATTTAACAATGCGTTGAAACAATCCCTTTAAAACAATAAAATGCAAATCAGCAAATCAGGTCGTTTGTCGAATTTGGCCACTATGAGCCGGTGGTCGATGGTCTGCATAACTCATTCCTGCGCAAAAGATAACTTTAGTTAGTCAAAGTGATAACAAATTTTTACAACGTTGAAGAATTCCGTTGAAATTTTGTTATTTCTATGAAAACTACAGAACAAGCGGCAGCTACTTGTTTCAAACGAAAGTAGACGTTTGAATAATATTTTAATATTGACAACATGCTCTTACAAAATTTTAGTATAACTTTATCAGAACATTGACTGCAACTCACGTTAGATTTTCCCTGATCTCTAGCCTTGGAGCGCATTTTGTTCAAGGCTGATTCAGCCATATCAGCTCTTTCTTCAGCGTCATCGAGCTCATGCTGCAGTTTTCGATATTTGCTCAGGTTTATGTTTGCTTGCTCTTCCTGCAAAAAATGTACAGCAATTACAAAAAATGTAAACACGTCAATAATCCCAGGTCCATCAAACTATCATATATATGGTTCATCAACTTGCATACTCTAGGCGGAACTAACACTGTACATACAGTTTGTAGGCACTACATTACTTTACTTGATACTTACAGCTTCCTCTGCTTGTCTCTTGTAAGTTTTCACTTTTATTTGAAGTTTATCAACTAGATCTTGAATCCTGGTCAAGTTTTTCTTGTCTTCTTCAGCTTGATAAGTTACCTCCTTGAGCCTGCGCTCAATTTTACGGGTGGTCTTCACCGACTCTCCATTGCGTCTTTGCTCAGCGTCAAGTTCATTTTCCAATTCTCTGATCTACATAAATCCAATATACTTGATGCAAAAACAAAATCTTGCAAAATTGCTTTTTAACCATCAAAAATACGAGCTTTCTATGCCTGTTTTTATTTTACAATTGACAACGTGAGACAAAAATTATCAAAAAAATGGTGGGACAATCTTGCAATCTTATATAATGGGCATGCATAGGTGTGTAGTAGAACAGATTTGGGTAGGTATACGGTATTTTAGTAAAAACTTTGGAAGGCACATAATGTTTGCGTTGGCACCACATATGTGATACAAACACGTTTGTTTAGTCTTTGTCAGTCACAGAAATACTAGCCTCTTTCTGGCAACATTAACTGCTAGTGAAGTGGAACTTTTAATGTTCTTGTGCAATGGATCATCAGCAAAAAACATACGACAAAAAGGTTTTTAAATTTTGGTTAATGCAAACAAACTGATGCCCCAAATTATAGTAGTTGCGTCAATTTGCGAAGCAATAGGAACTCGACTTACTCGAGTCTCAAGTTTCTGAACTTGTTTCTTTCCTCCTTTCAGAGCAATGTTTTCAGCTTCATCAAGTCGTTGCTGCAAATCTTTTACAGTTTGTTCCATATTCTTCTTCATGCGTTCCAAATGCGATGACAGGTCTTGTTCTTTTTTCAGCTCTTCTGCCATAGTAGCAGCCTAAAATGTAAGTGTTGTTTTACTTTGTAAAGAAAAGTATGAGGCGCTTCCTTCATTTGCTCATTAATTTGAGAGAAGGTCAGGCAATATCTTTATGACTGCATGAAGTAATCACAAGTTAGTTATAACAATTAGGTGTCGACAGTGTAGCAGGCGGACGCACAATCTTTTTAGGGTGCTGTGAAGATAAAATCTATTTTTTTGGAAACATCGTCTCTGATCTCTGTCAAACAAATGAGGCAGTGACTAGAACAAAACAAGCATTAATGAACTACAAAGCTTTTAAAACAAACCTTCTGCTGAAAAAGTTAACTAAAATGATGCAATTGAGCAAACTTACATCTACAATGGCTTTCTTTGCCTTCTCTTCAGCGTTTCTTTGTTCCTGAACTGATTCTTCCACTTCACCTTGCATAGTCTGGAGTTCTCCTTCAAGTTTTCTCTTCTGGTTGATCAGTGCGGTATTTTGTGTGTGCAGTAAGTTGGCTCGTTCGCTTTTCAATGCAAAAAAAGATGTATGAGAATCAATCCGAGAGAGAACTTTCACAAAGTAGAAAATCAAATACACATTGACTGGTGTGTGTTTGTACCTCTCTACAACCGTTATCACATCAACAACTTTTTATCTCTTAGGGTGCCGTCTACTGTAGAAACAATGATTGCTGCTGAAAATTAGTTTCCTAATAATCAAAAGACAAGTAACGCCCCATTAATCAAACGTCAAAGGTCTACTTTGAGAGCGAAAAGAAAAGCAGAATTATGTATTGATAAGCGTTGTTACCAGCTTTCCATAAGTTCTGTTTCAGCAAGCTTGCGGCCGCGTTCTGCTTGATCCAAAGCTGACCGAAGTTCTTCTATCTCAGCCGAAAGAAGATTGCTACGCCGGTCAACGACAGCGGCTTGCTCTTGTAGGTCTTCAGCTTGTCTCCGAGCTTCGTCTACTTGCATCTCAAGATCCTGGAAGATGCAAAAGTTATGAAGAGCTGTCAATGAGAGTCTCATTTGACGTAACCGCTACTATACATGCAGTGACTTCGTGTCTACAAAGCCCCAGGGGGCTGAAAACCCCAATTTTTGAACAACAACACTTTTCGCGTTGTTTCGTGATGTCCACATACACTGGCAGACAAGATAGGCAGTCTATTGCGGACAATATGTTGGTAATGGCAATGGGCAAAAGACGAGGACACCTGTGTTGGCCAACCACGTTGAAAAACCGACCTGGGTCTTGTCAAATTTCTTTCCTGTTCGAAGTCCCTGCACATATGCGGTAATGACCAGGCGTGGACTGAAACAATGAATGGTGCGACAGAGTTTATGCGCTTTTACAGTAGATCTCTCGAAAAGCTCTGCTGCTTTTATCGATATTTTTTGCGTTGCTACCACAGCGTTACCAATAGCCTCACAAAATCCACAAAGGTAAAGATCCTAATCCAAACGAAAAACAAATGCTTCTTGGCAGGACTCCTCGTGATAATGACATTGTTGACTTGTCAATCTCACATTTCATCTCAGCGTAACTCATCCTTGTGCCGCAATAATACAGCAATGTCATGCACCTCAGACAGACCTGCCCACAACGGAGAGCCCGTGGTGCCGGGATACCCACTTTATGTTTGGAATGCTAACAGATATTATTGCACTTACTAAAAGAGGCCCTTTGAGTGACAATTAACTACCTAGCAGTAAGTTTTTAAGCTTCAGCGTATGCATGTAGTTGAGCAAGAAGTATTTGTTTTATTTATCGCGGTTGGTTCTGTGCGGTTCTTTCATTGCAGTCATGAGATTGTTTACTTTCTCTGACCTTGTTTTGGCCTTTCAACGTTTTGCACCAGTTAGTATTGCTTGCAGATGATAGGACTGATGATGCGTAGTGTTACGTGAAATCGACTTCCTATTAAAAATTTGCGATTGATTCCTTACTTCTTTCACCTGTGGAGTGAAGTTACTTGAACACAGATATGTGCAGTTTGAATCATCGCAAAAAGATGAAAGCAGAGCCCAGTTAGCTGATTCGTCGAAAGCCTATAGAAACCCTAGAGTTTTCATCCATCTCAACCAGATGAGAGATTGTTGAATCGGAGCATTAGGACCTTTTGGGGAATCAAAGACCTAAGTATTGGGATATGCAAAACAAAACTTTATTTTCCGGTGATTCAAGTATTTTTGTGAAACGTTTGTACTGTGACTCCAGCCATAATTTAGATGTACAGATCCGCACCAACTAAGCCCTAATAGGGAGCACAGATTGGATGCGGATTCCGCATCCCACAAGCATAGTGTCCAAACATTTGGAAAAATTCGATTAATTTTTTTTTTTTTCAGAAATTGGCCTTTTCCTTGAAGTCGTTGCTACATTTCTCTTGAAACGAGAGCCTATTGTGATTTTACGGGCAGTACATCTGTTAGAAGGGGTCCTGCACGTGTTGCACAGTCCTTGCTTATTTAGCCTCGCTTTTGTTCACGCAGCAATTACTTCTTTACTGTAAAACACGTATTTGAAAATATTCTGTGTACTTTCATGGCCTTTACCTTTTGACTTTTGCCTGGTGCTGTTATGTTCTGATCACACTTCTTTGGGTTTGAAAAGCTTTGTATTGGAAATTTGCTAAAGTATAGTTTAAAGCTTCAAGCAACACAGCTTTGGTCTAGATCTAGACTACTGGTACGATCAGGGTGGCAGTATTTGCACATGAGATTGATATCCTGTGTGATAAAAAAAACGGCTTGATCAGTGCACGCAACTCACGTTATCGGCGACCAAACGCTAAAAACGTACCTTGATATGAGCTTGAACGGATTTCGCTTGTTTTTGTGCTTCAGCTGCTTGTCGATTGGCATGTCCAAGTTGAATTTCAAGATCATTGAGATCTCCTTCCATCTTCTTTTTGATTCTGACAGCTTCTTGACGGGCTTTGTTTTCCGAATCCAAAGTGGTTTGCATAGATTCAAGTGCACGTTGGTTATTGCGACTGCAGTGAGAAAACAACACAACATTCAAAGTCTTCGGTAATGGAGGCGTAAGCTTTCCGGATATAACAATCCGTTTACCGTACATGTGGAAAAGCAGCAGAACAGAGCTTTTAAAAGATATACGGTACGCTACAAAACTGTATATCGGACTATACAGAAGGCTTTTGGAATAGTAGTTTAAGTTTTTTTGTTTGTTAATCCTTATAGGCTTGTAGACTTTTTTGCTTGCATACTGAAAGTCCTGGTTACTAATTATAACAACTAACAATATCTCCTGCCAATTTATTCAAAAACTCAAAGAGTATGATTAGGTGACAAACGAGGGCAGTGCGTGTGTAGTAATAACAACAAAATGCTCAGGTGACGAAGAGTCTTCATTGAACCCAGATTTTATCTGATATTTCATGATGGTTAAAGCGATTACTGGAAAAGTTTATGCCGGCAATGATTGTACCGAGAAACATCTGAAGCGCAAAAGATCGACTTCGTAAATTCGTGCATAAATCTGTTGAGTATTGGATGAACCTCAGAAAGGTTTTTGTTTGACGAAAAACTATAGGCATTCCTAAGCCAGACATACAGTAATATCATGTGATGAGTTAAAAGAACTGGCCAAACTGATTTCAGTATCTGAACAAACATAATAAAACTTGCAGAACGTATGGAGGGTTATTCTCCAAATCACCCTAAGTTTTGTTTTTGACCAATTAATTTGTTTTTCTTCGTTTCTAGCTCGTTAACTATGGAAAAATGAAAGTGACATTACGATATAGCCCAAGTTATCATAAACCGTCTTCTGTTTTAATAGAGCGTTTCTCCATGATCCGCATGCTCAAGTGCAAAAAATTTTAATCGAGTTCCAGCGGATCAGAGCTATGCCTCAATGGCGTCTAGACATGCACGAGATGTTACGTGAAGGATAATGAGCTATATACGACGTAAATATCATTGAACTCACAAAAAAATATATTTTTGAACACCATAACTCGGTTAGAGTTGATTGCCGTTGTGATAAAAAGGTGAAATAAGAGCATTCTTTAGTTTTTTGCTTAGAAAACTCATTCTATTCGGTCAAAGAAATCTGTTGTTTTTGCACCTTTCCACTGTTTATTACCGTACAGGCTGTTGTTCCCTTTTTATCTACGGTAGAGTAACTTATTTGTTACCAAACTCCTCACCGTTGATTGTCAATTTCTTCGTCCTTCTCAGCTATCCTCCTCTCTAAATCTTGCTTCACCTGCGCAAGTTCCACCTGCAAACGCAGAACCTTCGATTCCTCTCCTTCAATAGCGCCTTCAGCTTCTTCCAGAGCAGCCTGCATCTCGTTTCTTTCGTGTTCCAGAGTCCTTTTGGCTTTCTCTAGTTCATGGATACTTTTGCCTCCTTCTCCTAGTTGATCGGTCAAATCTGCAATCTCCTCTGCAACGAAAGACTTTTCAAATCCAAAGGAGGTTCTGGACATATTTTCATGAAGAATTCTAAAGAAACAATCCGCATTTACCGACCCGACTGTTGCATTTATCTTTAAAAAATTGATTATCATCAACAATCAAGCAATATTTACACGTTTGTGCTTCACAACAGAAAGTGACAAGAGCAGGTAGATCCAGCAGTATTCGTGACCAATATTGGCAGTCCTCAGAAAGATGACAATTTTTAGCGTAGAACGTAAGTTTTTTAAGCATCGTTTATTCTTAGGTTTGCAAAGAGTTTTCAACAAACCTTGAAGATTCTTGTTTTCCCTTTTGACAGTCTCCAGCGCATCTAGAGCCTCCTCATATGCATTCTTCATTTTGAACAACTCAGTTGACAAGCCTCGTGCCTCTTTCTGCGACTGTTCCAGCTCCACTTGTACTTCTTCTTGCTTTTGCTTGTGCTCAGCTAAAACCTATTCCAGAACGTATTTTTAGTTGAAAGCTGAGTCAGCACGAACTTAAGCTCATTTGTTTGATTTAAGGCAACTGACAAAAGGCTGAAGTGTGAAGGACGCTTCTTGCCAAGGCGTTCAAGGTTAACTGCTCTAGCTGATAAATCGTTAAGTCAAATACAAATATTCTTTCAATCAATTCACGGTTGTTCAAGTCGTAAATCTTCGTGTACATGCCTTGTCAAAGTTTCGCTGCTTTTTATCCAAAGCGGCTGCAGCAGAATTGGACCTTTCCAAATCGATGGTAAGATCTTCAATTTCTCCCTGGAGCCTGTTCTTAGTTTTCTCAAGGCTTGACGCTTTGGCTTGCATAGCTTCAACTTGCTCCTCAGCATCTTGGAGACGTGCAGCAAGCTTTTTTCTACAAGGTGAGAAAAAACACAATATAACCGGATGCTGCTGTAAAACTACGTTACAAACATGATTGAAAAACATCAGTATCAAAATGTATATCAACAAAACCAATGATGCAATATTTATTTTAAAGTAACTCCTCTTCTCCTGACATCGACAGTTTATGAATAGAAATCAAGAAAAACACATTTAATAATTTTAGCAACATTCATTACTTCGCATCTTCAAGCTCTTCAGTCCTTTGTATGGCATCCGTCTCATATTTGTTTCTCCACTGGGCGACTTCTGCATTAGCTTTCGACAACGCTCGCTGCAATTCAGCTTTGGCTTCCTGCTCCTCTTCGTATTGCTCACGAAGTAGGTCGTTATCGTGTCTTGCAGCCTAAAGAGATATATTTACAGGTTGAATGAAGATGCACCTTTTCCCTTGTTGGCCTAAAAATCAGCTCTATAATAATTAACACATTGACGGTAATCTAGTGAAAGCAAAACGTATCGTTGAAAGAAGAACTTTCTGGTATGGGTATATCAATTTAGTTTGTTTATTTGTTCATCTAAGATTAACAAGCCACGTCATACGGGTTGGTAGTAGTGTACAAAAACTACAAAAACATCTCCACACTATAACAGCACGGAGAAGATGTTATCAAATACACGCATGCAACACTGAAAAAGAACAACTACTAAGATAACGCGACAGTAGCCGCCGAAATCTCTTCTCAGCCATACATAATTGTTGCATAACGAGTAAAAATGGAACTGGTAACCAGCAGCATGTGACATTTTAAGTGGACGAATGAAGCTGTTAGATGAAGATACACACCGCTAAACCGATGCTTACAAGTTGTTTTTGATCAAGGCATCGAATGTCTCGGCGAAATGTTTAACCTGACGTTGACGAATGCTTACACATTTGGAAATACAGTACGAAATTTTATACATGTTTTTACAAACTATAAGCGGTTGCTTCAGTCAAGACAGTGTGCGCATGTTCCAAAGTTGACTGGCAAACACTGATAAAATATTGTAATAGCCCCCAAAAAGCAGGCAATGCCTTTACTTGATTTATGCACAAACGCACGAACTAGAGAAATGCTTAATCCAATTAAGTGTTCCTAAAGCAACACCTGCACAGCATGAGCTAAAGCAGCTTTGGCCTTTGTTTCTTCCTCGACAACGCGCTTCAGTTCATCGATCTGCTGAGTGGAACTGTTTTTGCTGCGAGTTAGTTGCGCCATCAAGTGTTCTCTCTCCTCGAGTTGTCGACTGAATTCACCTGTCGCAAAACATTGAAATTTTCTTAAAAATTATAGTTTCTGGTGAAGGTTAAAAATCTAATGCATGTACATATACGAAATGAAACGAGCATGCATCACCATAGCACTACAGTGATTGCTTGGAGGTTAGCACAGAATTGAGAAATAAGTTGAAAATCTATCCTATAGTAGCAAAATTGAAGTAGAATTTTCACCAGCTACATTACAGTAAAACGAATTTTTTGGACGTAAATGTGCAAGGCTTTTGCAAAAACGTATCCAATCAAGTAACTCGCATAAATTCCGAACTAGGCAACTGCAGTATCAAAACGTACCATTTTCCGAAGACAACCTGGCTTTTGCTGCGTTCAACTCGTTGACTTCTTTGGTAAGATTGTCATTTTTAGTCTTTGCCTCATTCAGTTGCTCCTCCATGTTTCGCGACATTTTTTCGTAATTCAGTTTCGCCTTTGTAACTGTTTCCACATTGGTGGCAAGATCATCTATTTCCATTTTCATTTCACTCTTTTCTTTTTCGAGCTTTTGCTTAACTCTTTGCAAATTGTCAATCTGCAAAGAATGAACATCATAATCTTGTAACTCGTGCGTTCCAAACGTTACGTTTGACGCGTTTTGAGAATAACCAAAAAGAAGGTTGCTAGAGAGTAGAGATTGCGCCAAACCGATCATTTTTAGATAAAACAATAATTATTTTTATATTAAAGATTTGTTTCGTACAGATGCACAAAATTTAGCACGCAGAAGTTGGTGTACAGTCCACCTTTTACTCAAACGTTAAATTAAGATAAGAAATGAATTGCAGAAGTCCATGAAATGTCAGTGCAAGTAGCAATTCATCGATGAAATTGAGTCCTAGCAGACCCACGTAGCTTTATCGTTTATTGTATATCAGCTATGCATCAAGTGAAAGTACCTGCTCGCTCATTTCAGCTGAGGTGTCAGCGTGCTTTTTGCGTAAAGTAGATACAGTAGCTTCATGAGCTAAATTCGATTCCTCAAGCTCACGTCGAAGTTTGGCGTATTCCGCCTCACGACGTTTGTTCAATTCAATCTGAAAAAGTATGAAGCTTGTTGTCACTTACTTCTGAGTTTTTCAAATTTCAGCTATGCGGAAAACGTGGCTCTCGGAAAAGAAAGAAAAACCCTAGTTTTTTTATGTTTTTACAGAAATGCGATTCTGAACGGTAATAACCTCAATGTTCCTTTAAATTTTCTATGTTCATTAGAAACCAGAAATCCGATTTATTGATTGAACACTACACGCTACACAAGGAACATTAAACAAGAGACAGCGAGATGACCATACGGTCTTCAAATCAATCGCCAGCCGCCACCCGATCAATGCAGCACACCGTGGGCTACTACTAAATTTTTCAAAATGGGAATGACCAAATATGCCAAGCAAGCTGAAGTTTGCAAAACGACAAAAATGCACACGAAGTTAAAACACAAATATAACAGCAACAAAAACCGCGAATTCATTTCAACAAAAGATTAAAAAGATAACGAAAACACATAAGTTAAATCAAGCTTTTATTGGCACAACACAGTTTCGCTCTGCTTCTTACAGTACTGACGCATAAAAATGAAAACATTAATTTTCAAAAAAAATTTTTGAAGAAACACAAATCGCAATAAAATGAAATAATTTCGACGAAACAGTGAGTGAGTAGTACAATTAACATATAGCTAAGCCCAATCGTTTTATATTTTTTAAATGGAAAAGATAGCCCATATTTTCCCGAAAATCCGGATTGACGGATTTTAAATCCCGGGTTTCCGGCGGAAGAGAATAGCCAAGAAAACGGGTTTTTGGACCGGGAGAACCGCGGTTGAAAGCACTAATGTAAATCAAAGCCACAAACATGTATTACCTGTGCTGCTGTTGCCCCTCCAGCTTCCTCCAGTCTCTCACTTAACTCCTCCAATTCTCGCGAAAGATCGGCTCTCTGTTTTTCAACTTTTGCTCTGGCAGCTCTTTCAGCTTCGAGCTCCTCTTCTAGCTCTTCAATTCGCGCTTGAAGTTCTTTGATCTTCTTTTGTAGTTGATTCACTAGAGCTTGTTCGTCTTCCAGTTTAGTGGCAAGATGATTGTACTCAAACTCTTGTTTCTTTAGCTTTTCCTCAAGACGTTGCTTGTCATTTTCCAGATCCATGACTGTTTCTTGAGTCAGACGAAGGTCTCCTTCCAACTTTCTCTTAGTTCTTTCAAGTTCCATACGAAGCTTCTTTTCTTGTTCCAATGATGCTTCAAGCTTTATTGTAAAACACGTATATCATCTCCTTGTTTATACCTTTAATGACCCAGGTATGCTTGATAATTAATATATTTTAATTTCATCAAAAATGTTGATACATTTTAGAGAATATTGCAGGAAATCCATTAGAACATTGTTCACTGTTTATTACAAACTCTGTTTTCTAGAAATGCTGCAGTCAGCAAAGTACAAAGAATTCAAGGAGCTGTCTTACATCATCAACTTGCTGCTCCAGCTTTGACTTCTGCTTAGTCAAGCTGTTCACTTTATCCTCTTCACTTTGCAGGTCGTCAAGAGTCTGTTGATGAGCTTCTTGCAAAGCCTTCTTTTCTTTCTGAAGCTTTGCAATTTGTTCATCTTGCGTTGCCAATTCCTCTTGCAAGTTTTTCAGCTGAAACAATTCGAAATCGGCAAAATGGTTTTAAGCTAAAATTGGCATTGGGCGTTTGTTCATTGCGTAACATGCTCGTGTATATGTTCGAGTGTGTAAAATTAAGGTAGGTTGCAACTTTCACAACAGACTTACATAATTTCACATTCCCTAGTGCAATAAATAAGCACTATAGATCAAGGGAAAGAAAAAAAAGCGTAAGAAGCTGTAATTATTGTCAAATTTACCTTGTTTTCTGTAGCATGCTTTTCTTTTTCCACTTTAGCCAACGTGAGCTCGAGATCGTCTATATCTTTCTTTAGCTCTGAACACTCGTCCTCAAGTTTCCTTTTTTTGGAGACCAATTCGTTGTTGAGTTCTTCTTCATCTTCCAGTCGTTCATTAAGCTCTTTGATTTTTCCATCAAGTTCCACTTTGGTTTTGATAAGCTGATCGCATCTATCTTCTCCATCATCAATTTGATCTTGTTGCTGTACAGACATTCTTTCATGTAGGCTTACCGCAAAGTTAAAAACAAGATTGTTTGCTGCGTTTATTTGTGAAACTTAAATCTCATTGTTTCAGTGACACCATGGAGTTCAAAAGAAGCTGAGATATTTTTCAACTTAGTAAATGCAGTGAAATTAAATTATGTTCAAACAAATGTTCCCCACCCGGTTAACTCTTGGAATGAAGGCGATATATCCACGCAGTGACATGAACGTGGGTGTGGGAAGGTCCCCTGGATTTTGAAATGTGACAATTTCCTGTTACATTTTGAACAAAAAAAGTTTCTTTTTAACTTGATTTTCGTGACGGTAATTGGCTCCAGGCCGAAACCTGAGTTATGCTTCTTGCCGGGGCGGTTGAGATGAACGCTCTTGCCCAAGGAGTGCTACGGCGATTCATTCAGTGACCGTCGGTCGAACACCCAACCTTTCAATTGAGAAGCGGACACTCTGTCACTGAACTATCGCCGCTCCCCGAAAAAGGTTTTATTTCTACTTGTAGTTTCGAGAGTGAAAAATGAAATTTCATCACTTTCGCCTCCCCTGGAAAAACCATTTCGGATACCTCTGGAAAAATCCACTTATGGCTCCCCCTGGAAAAAATTCTTCCAATGTCCATGGACATGAACCGAAGGTAAGTTTTTCTCAACCAATAGTGGTTTTCAAAAACACGTGGTTCTTTGGTCTTTCCTTGTTAAGCTGTTAACATTTAAGATTTTTAAAAGATTGGTTAACGTTCACGGGTAGTTATCGTGCACCACCAAAAAATTAAATGATGACATAGAAACGGGCTCTGTTGGAAGAGTACAAATTTACTATGCCTTACACCTGGTGTAAGTGGCCTATCTGCAATATTTTTCTTTTCTGGAATGCACCTTCGAAACATTTGTCAATACACGTTCAGCTTACAAAAAGCACGTGAAGCAAAACCAAATCTTTGAAACTTATGCTAACCGCTTGCAACTGCATTAGAAGGTCGTTCTTCTCCTGTATAATGGTCACTTGCATTTCTTCGAGTTCTTTTCTCCGTTTGAGTTCTTTCTCCAGATTTACTTTGCACTCTCCAAACTCCTTTTCCAGAACTTCTAATTCCTTAGCAGCTTCAGCTGTTTTCAGCAAAGGCTTGATTTTGAACATCAGCTTCATCCACTCCCAGTTGGCCATACCAAAGTATGCCCTCAGGTTGGATTGAATGATGCGGCACGCTTGCCTGTTGAGCAGGAACAATGCTTATATTTTTCAAACTATCTGCTTGTACGTTTTGCAACGAAAAATTTGTTTGTTGCAAGTGGTTAAAACGCAAATTGTTTCCCTGGCCGTGATTACGCCACGGAGAGTCAATCATTTACATGCAATCATGTAAATTACCCAAATATATAAAAGACAGAAACAACATACTGTATTTTTGTTTAGACTGAGCGATGACGCCACGTATCCCTACCAACAAAGGTGGTTGTGAAAGGTTTGTCTCCAGAATGCAACCATATTAGGAGAATAAGCTAAAAGGCTCCGGAAATGGAGCATACACAAAATAGTTGAAGATGATACCCTATACGCAAAAGACTACATTGGACATTCCCGGCTTGTTATAGAAAATTTGTGCTTGTTACAAAAAAGTGTGCATGCTCTGCACTATTATTTTCCTTGTAACTTTTACCAAGCTTCGTTTTTGTATATCTAGGCACTGTCAGAAACAGTGAAGTTAGCAATAAACACGTTTTGAAATGACATGATGCAGAAGGTAAGTACAATTGATTGTGGAAGGTTTGGAAAAAATGTTTTCGTTTTACAGTACCTCCTTTCTATCATCTTTTGATATTCTTTTCTCATAAGCATTCCCCTCATGCGAGCTTGCACAAGCTTGAAAATGGCTGACAATTTGTTGTCCCGCATCTCCTCCAGTTTACCAATCATTCCGGCGCGGAAGAACACCTGAATAATTAGGTTTCGTTTTTGTGCCCACTTTACCTGACTACACACGGCACTTGAATACGCATCCGAAGAAGTCGTTCAAACGTACTTTTGTGTGCCCGAGCTTGTATGAATCGTGATCGATGTCAAGACTTCCCAGCAGCTTTTCTGAGGCTTTCTTGCTATCCATAAATTGCCCTTCAGGAGCAGCGTTTGGATTAAGAATGCGGTAGCTGAAAAGCAACCAGCAATTGTCGAAATTTGAAAGTCAAAATTTGTATGCATGCAAGGTTGTTGTAAGACATCTTAGTCATATTTTTGTGACCAAGTAACCTTCCATCAAACCAAAGTTTACCATGGTGACTTACCGTTGCTTGAAATCACCGTAGGGAATTCTGTTTGGAAAACCCTTCCTACAGATTCGAATGCCTTCTAACACACCATTGCATCTTAGCTGGTGCAAAACCAAATGGGATTCCATCATTCCAGGAGTTTTCTGCTCGTTCGGAATCAAGCACCGTACAAAATGAGGAGAAGTTGACCTGAACAAAACGGAGCCAATCATTACAGCAATGACAATGTGAAACAACTCTGCAAAAACGATTTTTCCACGAATTTGCTTCATTTACCTCAAATTCGTCATTAGGTTGCTGAGAGATTGTCGATGAATGGATGAAACTGTCATGAAAGATCCGCCTTTCTTCCTCTTGCCGCCTTTGCCGCCACCTCCACCACTGGCCGCTAAAATAAGGTAATAGTGCGTCAAAACGAAACGATTTCTAGCCGCAATACAAGAATGTTAAAATATTAAATTTTTGGTTTTTCTATGCTTGTGATAAAAAAACGTTATTTTGTACTTTTTACTGGACATCAAAACGTTCTTTTAAACCACTCCGCCAATTTTTTTCAAACACACTGTGTTTGCAAAGGGAAAAAGAATCAAGGGTTTAGGCAGGCAAAAAGCTTTCAAAACTGTTCAAAAAGTGAAATTGCAAGGATGAGTTTAGAAGTAAACAGTTGTGGTGTGTGCGAATTATTATATATAAATACTTGTTTAAAACATCGATGATCTAAGGCAGGGGTCGGCAACCTTTTTTGCACTGCGGACCTGTTTCAGCCTGGCATTATTTTGCGGACCGGCCCTCAATGAAATAATGAATGTTTGGCCCATGCAAACTTACTACAACTCGTGAGCCATCACGGTACTGATTCCGTGAGAGATCTGGGCTTGCTTTATCCCAACAAGATGCTCCGACCTGTAGGGATTATGGCAGTCAATGGCACCCGCAGTGTGTTCCTTATGTCAGTCGTTCTAGTCACTTTTGGACCAATTTGGCCTTGGTTCCGCACGGCCCGGTAACAATTTCTTCACGGACCTGTGACGGGCCGCGGCCCGGTGTTTGCTGACCCATGATCTAAGGAGCTTACTAAATCTCACATTTTATCGTACTTGCCTCTTGCGGGTCTTACTTTAACACCAGGAATTTTCAAAATCCTATTGCAAACTTTGAAGCATATCATTAAATGCACAAAGCACTGTCATGTTTCTAAACCACTGTGCTCGTGTCGTAGCCTATTTACTGTGAAGTGATTGGTTGCTATTTCACCTTCATCGGGGCTGACATATCCTTCCCAAATGGTCTGCATCAGTTTCAAAGAAGCTTTTTTGTAGAGGTCAACAACGCTGTTGTTCAAAGGGTCTTTGTTTTTCTCAAGCCATCCAATTATGTTATATCCAACCTAAAAAAACAAAGTGGATTTTTAAATTAGTTTTTTGCAAAGATTTAAATTTTCGTTTGGTCTTTACCAATTTGAACAATACATAAAAAGTGCCGTAAATTTTGCGAGCTGTTTCGCTGAGATTTCTCGCCAAAAATTAACCATGTCTGAGTGCTTCAAAATAATAACGAATATCCAGAGTGTACAGTTCGACTCTTTACCTTTACACTGCTTACATCCATTTAATGTTTGGACGGAGTTACTCCAATACTCCATTAATTCCTCTTACCGTCCCAGCATAGTGATACAACTCGAAGTGCGCTTCGTATTTGGTCTTTTTGGTTGGTTTTCCAAACGCTTTGCTTTTTCCAAGATGGTTCTGGTACAGTTTTTCTTTGAAGCTGTTGTCAGTTGCTTTGGGAAACATGCATTCTTCCTCTAGTATGGACATAATACCCAATGGCTGAAACAAAGCACCACGAAGTTGGTGTTTATGAAAGGGTACTGATTTCCCTCCATGTTGAAATAATTCGATAAAAAGCGGTGTATAACCACGAAAAGAACAGTTTTATTTAGATTTAATGAAGTAAAAAACTGAGGTATTTTATAACATTTGTCAGAGAAACAAAGACTGATGTTTTGAAAAATGGTTGGCTGTAGGAAAGTTGCGTAGGTTGACTACCTTTTCAATAAGTTCAATGCACGCCGCCAGATCCATTCCGAAATCAATGAATGTCCATTGGATTCCTTCCTTCTTGTATTCTTCTTGCTCCAGAACGAACATGTGATGATTGAAGAACTGCTGCAACTTCTCGTTGGTGAAGTTGATGCAAAGCTGTTCGAAGCTGTTGCACTATTTTCAACATAAATTATAAAATCGTATTTTTTCCACGAAGAAAAGATGACCTACATTACCAAGATATTTATGATTCGACTAAAAGCCTAAACTTACGTCAAAAATCTCGAAGCCAGCAATGTCCAAAACACCGATAAAAAAACTTCTCGGCAGCTTAGTACTGAGTGTTTGGTTGATAAGTTTAACCAGCCAGTCAAAGTGCTTTCCAAACAGCGCCTTGCTAAGAGCTCCCAAGGCATAAGACACCTGAAAAAAGCCAAGCGTTAATGGTAGTTATGCTGAGGTACGTTTGACACTAGCATGTATCTTGGCAACTCAACTAATTCTTCAAAAAGTAAGCCATGCGGTTGTTTCAAACCGAATTTTCGCATGGAACAATACGCAGACGATGGCAAACTTGTTTTACAACAGGTCACTACTGTATTTTTACTTACGCTAGAGCAGTCATGTCCAACCCAAATGGCTTACTGAGCCAAAAATTATATCACTATCTTAACCAGGGCCGCACAATGAATGACATGTTAATGAGGGGCGCACATTGAATGGTTTACTTTGATCTTAGCAAACTAAATTCATCTTAAAATGATGTACTGAAAGCGTTCGAATCCTAACTGCAATGGTAACAGACGTGATAAAGAGGCACTGAGGACCACCCGCATCAAAAATTTCAAATCCAAAGGTATCAAAATAAGGAGAGGTTGTCAATATGTAGGATACTGTTACTACAACGGCAACCTAAACTGGACCGCACAAAATATTCGACTGGGCCGCGGGTTGGACATAGCTGCGTTAGAGAGAGACCTGTTCACAAGTTGGTTAATTCAACCGCTTATCTCATCGTCACTAGTTATATTCAATATCTGAGTTAAAAAGTTCGAGAATGGTAAATGGATTGCTAGGTTCCAGAAGCTTCCCTTTGGCCTGATGATTGGCATATTGTGCTTTGCATTCAACACGTGCAAACCACAAATCACGGTTTGCTATTTGCAATGTTTTCCCAAAAGAATTAAGATGGCTTATTCAATTATGACAAATTATACAGGTTTCGTACAACGCATAATCACCACATAAGGAGAAAGAAAATCTTGAACAAACTTTTTCTTAAAGTATCTCACTCATCGCTGATAGAAATCAGGTTTCTACCCAAACCAGCGGTGCACATCCTGCAGCTTTCGATAAAAATTTACGCGGCCGTACACGTGTAATTTAAAATACAAACTATTTAATAAAAACTCTTTGTCTACTGATGCGGATACTTAGCAGAAAGACGGCCAAATAAACGTGTGGAAACGAGCTAGGCTCACTGTGTGGAAGCAGAAAAGACGCAATGCAAAAAAATAAAAATATGTTAAACTCCCTGGCGGCCGTAATTCATAAAAACAAACGTAATGCGGCCGGTATTAGAGAAAAAGTTGTGCAACCCCCGACCTAACCATGAGATAATACGGTGCACCAACCTGCGAACATGATTGACCCTTTGTGACGTATTCATTGCCCACTTTCACCCGGGGATGGCACAAGTACTTGATGAAGTCAGCAGAGTTGAGGCCAAACAAGTAAGAAACTTTGTCAGCTTCCTCTGTTCCGTCAGGTTCTGCCTGTTCCTCACGTTGCTTGTTTTTAAACTTCATGTTTTGCTGATGCAAAATGCCAGCCATCAATCGGTAAATTCCGTTAATCTCCTCTTGCGAGAAACCAAGAATGTGGAAAGCTTCCTGAAAGATGCGTAAACAACCAGCGAATCAAATCCTCTGAAGACTTAAACACTTCAACAAAGAAGTAAGAAATGTCTTTTGCAACATTTGGTTCCCTGTTCGCTTCAGATTTCGTAACCTAAACAGAAACCATTTGTTTCCTACGTTACCTGTTATGTACATATGCTGTCCTTGATTAAAATTAATGTTTTCCGACAGCAGTCCTGCATCGTCCAAAAATCTCAAAGGGTGCTTTCCAAATGTGTTGTGAACAACACTTAAATTGTCTGCAGTGGCAATAAGGGAAAACGTTGGTGCGAAAGTTTGTCGACTTTCACCTCTTTTCACGGTGCATCCATTGGGAAATCTTAGCAAAAATCTTGCCAAGCAGCTCTGTCAGCTTCACTTTAACGTTACAAAAATCAGACATAGTGATTCAAGCAAGAAGCAAAGAAAAGGCAGTAAGAAACAGGACGATTCAGTTGGGATATTACTACTCACAAAAATGTAAAATCATTCCTTCAGACACAGTTTTTACAGAACGTGTTGTAAGACCTACAAAATCTGCTTTTATATTTATTCTATTAAAATCGATGAACTGCAAAAGGAGGGGAAAACTACCACATGACCACATGAATTGGTATTTAGTTTTAGAGCTTACATGCGTACCTATTTGCAGAAAACAACCGCCAGGATATGTGCGTTTTGAGCAGACTACGAAAAGGAGGTTTGTATGCAATGTGTTCAACAAAACGTTCAAGCATTGCTTTCAATACACTCAGTTAGGTACATAGGCTTAGCCAAGGGGGCCAAGGAGCCATGGCCCCCAAAGATTTTTAGAATACCTTGTCATTTTTTGCTTTGAGAGGCGGTATCTCAAACAAAATACTGTAGTGTTGCTCGCCTAAAATCAAACATTTTGGTCCCCGCAAATTTTTTGGCCCCTCCCATATTTATGTGTTGTCTACGCCACTGGTCAGGTAAAACAGCAAGATGAGATACTTAGATACTTACATCAGTCAGCAGCAATTCTGCGTTGTCATCAAGGTTGTCAACTGTTACCACTCCTTGGCTAATTGTCTTGTACTCGTAAGGATCTTTGGACAGCAGTAATTGATCTGCATTTAGGTGCAAGGACGTCAGATGTTATGCCACCATCGAAATCTCAGAAATCAGTCGTTTTTCACATTTTCAACTGGCCACACGCTTAAACGTCTTATACAACCTCAAACTCAGTGGTGCAGTAAAGGAGAACAAGGAGAATGTCATCCTCCAACATTTGAAGGATAACGGCTTTTCCTTTTTTTCACGTGGGACCGAAACATCGGCGCCTGTGTTGTTATTTATGTGAATTCCTTAGCATAAAAGTTTTTCAACTTTGCTGGCTAGTCATATCTTGGACTAGTCAACAGTTATTTCACATTTTTGTTTTTGAAAAGCGTTTCCACTTCTGTTTTGGCGCCTCGCCACTGCTAAATCCATGACAAAAATCGCAGTATTCGTTTATTTACTTACCGATCAACTCCGGTTTTCCACCTGAGATTATTTGGTAAAAAATGTGATAGTTTCTTTCACCTTCCAGCTGATAGATTACTCTTGACTTTTCGAGAAGATCTACAAGAAAGAAAACGAGCTTTCAACCGCACACAAATCGGCGTCTCATTACAAATACAGATTGAAAACAATTAATTCGACGCCCTATTAAAACTACATTGACAACTATGGATTTCCCTGCACAGTTCCAATTTCACAAAAAAAACTACTCAGACACAGTTTTGAATTAGGTTGCAAATATGTCGCAGCATAGTTTCGTGCTGTAGGTTATCCTGCTAAAATTTGGGACGACTTACAGTGCTCTATATCTCCTGAAGCCAATAATCCAGTGCTTCCAAAGTGAATTCTGATGAATTTTCCCTGCACAAAAATATTGAAAAAGGAACTTCACTCAATGTTTGTTGACGATTATGTGTCAGGAACATTTTGATAATGAACGAGTTACAAAAATTTTGAAAAGAGTTCAGTACCATCATGAGCAGCCGTTAAAGCACTGTACAGATTATGTTAGAATTTATCTTAGTTATTACTCTTTCTTGTCCGAGATTATCATCCCAAAAAGTTTTTATTTTCAACCACCAATAATTAGGCCTTACTTTTATTTATGTGCTGTTTATGTTAATCATTCCAATAAGAAGTATTTCATTTACTATTTTGACAATTTATCCGCATTTTTCTCATCAAACTATCTAGCAACTTACAAAACGGGAAGAGTTGTCGTTGCGAACGGTCTTTGCATTTCCAAAAGCTTCCATAGCCGGATTGCATTGAACGATTTGATCTTCCAGTGTTCCCTGAATTGCAAAACAAGACGTTGCAGTCTTGCGAGCAATGCGGTTTTGCAGTTAGAAAATACGATTTTTAGTAAAAGGGTTACAAAAACGTTCTGTAATGAAGTTTAAAACTTCAATATATTACTTACTTATTTCCTGTATCAAATTAACAGAGCCAATAGTGGCTGCGAGTGTTGTTAAAGGTTTTCACGCTTTGGCGGATCAATGGAAACTTTCCTACAGTTTTATTTGTGAAAAAGTCTTGTCACAAGAAGCATTATTACCTTCGAGTCCTCTCCACTCAAGGTTCCCATGGCTGCAACCAGCGCAAAATATTGAATAACTTTCTTTGTGTTGACAGTTTTTCCAGCACCAGATTCTCCTCTGCACAAAATAGAGAGGATTTCTACTTTTCAAAAAATGTTTTTCAAACAGATAGCATTGGTCTCGAACTTTTCGGAAACTTATATTTTTTGTTATGTTAAGAATTGACACTAAAAGTCCCTAAACCTTGAAAACAAACTTACGTGATGAGCATGGATTGGTTTTCTCGATCTGTAAAACAAAAGCAGGCACTGAGATTTTTTTCGTGTGCATTGGAGTTTCTGCTTCGGGTGGAGAACCAGTAACGTGTACTTATATTTCAGAAGATGCAAAATCTAAACACAAATGTGGCTGCAGACAATGCCAGAAGTTTATTGAAATATAAAATAGACACCATCGCAGTCGACAAATGTTCATAGATCTTACAGGCGGGTTTCTACAAACAGATTTACAGGCTTCGAATTCATTGCCAACAGAAAAGTGAAAAAGTCCTTACTCATCAGCATGGCGGAATACGCGTTGTCGGCGATCGAGTACAAATGGGGGGGCATCTCCGTGCGTCGCTTGCCTTTGTAAGCGGCTATGACGTAAGGAGCGTATACTGGTAGCATCTTATAGGGGTTGACTGTGACGCAGAAGAGGCCAGAATATGTCTGTAAAGATGCAAAGCAGTACTAGTTATTACCTTGACAATTGCCAATCAGTTTGGATCAAAGTCAAAATTATGCAAATTTTGAATGTCAGTGTCTTGCTTTGAAAATCTCGCAAAGGAGTTGCGTTTTGTAATTCATTTCAGAATATTGTTTGAACTGAACTGTGGTGACTTACGTAGATCATGAAGGATTCATATCTTTGCCTCAAGTTATTCAAGACGCTAGCTTCGTTCAGAAACGTCATGTTTGCCATGTCTTCACACTTTTCGTACCGGGGAGGATTCATTTCTTGCAAATCTTCCTCTTTCACAGTCATTTCCTTTATTCAAATCGCTTCTAGTCAGTAAACTTTTTTAATGAAAATTGACAGTTCATTTGCCAATTTGATACCACCAAAGACGTATCTGTTACAAAAATATCTTCTTCATTGCTTGCTACCAAGATTTTCGAGAAACACTTCCTTCAAACATAAGAACAAGTATTATTATCATCCGAGCTACCTTTCAAAAACGACAAATGCAGTAGCAGTTTTTGAACTATTTTATCTCAAACACTCAAGAAGTACCGACAAATTTTAATTTTACTCGTTTTATGTTTTCTACATTTGTCATTTTCCATCTAGAAACCATAATGGCCTCCCATTCAGCCATGCTATTGCTTGTACCTTTCCACTTTCACAGGCTTTAATAACGCATTTCCCACCCTCATTCTTGATCAGCTCGCCCGTGACGTAAGCTTCCTCTTTGCTCGGAAACCAAACATATTTTTTACCTGGAAAAACATCAAAATTGTTAAACTTTTGCTTGAGGAGGAGTTCTTCCAACACTCAAAACGACAGATAAAAGAACCTATTGTAAATCGAATTTTTAAGAATTGCCTTTAGTTGTTGTTGCAAATAACTAACATTTTCAGGACTTTGTAAGGAAACATATTCAGCAGTGAAAATCACAGCGAGCTAAGTCTGGAAATATGTGATGGAGATCCAATATATTGCTTGCAATGTACTCAGTTATAAATTGCATGTCAAGAATTGTTTAAGAAAGTTGATAGCGTGTGCAAATGACCGCAAGAACAGTAAATAACTTAAAAACATAAATATTTCATGTCGAAATTCTACACATCCATGAAGCCAAAATAGAAAGCGCTTAGGTTGTTTTCATTGCTTAGTAAATGAGAGTAAACATAGCTCGTCAAGGCGATTTTTTATTCCCCTAAGCATCATTTTTTCACTGGATGGACTAATCTTTCAAGAAAGGTGTTTTCAAAATTATAAACAAAAACTTATACGATTGTAACCAACGAAAGTGCAATTCTGCCTGACTTTTAATATAGTGTAAAATTGAATTTTTAACTGACTGATAAAAGAAATTTACAAATAAAATTATTCCTCCATTGTGAAAACAAGTCATTTTCTCAAGAGAATGGAAAATGGTTTCAAACATATTTGAAAAACTTTGTCAGCACTTCGTAATTCAAAAATCTCCCAAGCTCAAAGGACCTTACTTTTTAGTAAACAGCTGATTGCCACGAAAACTGTGTTCGCAAATATAGCTCTTGAGCGTAGTTTTTCACACGTGCAGTGATATTCCCGATTCTAAATCGATGTGAAAGTAATTGCTTGCTGTTTGAATCAGATTAATGAAATAGAAATTTTGTGCAACCACACCGGCTGCGATTGTGCACGCTTCATTTCAACGTAAACGAATTTACAAACAGATTTGCATTTGTTTAAATAATTAAAAGCTATTTACTAACGAAATACAACCAGCTGTGGGGTGAACATCTTTAATTTTTCTTATTGAAAAAAAAAACAAATTCAGGAAGCGTTTCTGTGAATGAAAAGAGGATTTTTCCCGACCTGTGGGAACACAGATTCTATAATCTCAAATTATTCCGGAATTGGTTTTGTTGATTGAATTTTGTTGATGACATTAAAGATATTTATATGCATCTATCATAAACAGTCGGTTTTTAAACTGTTAAATTAACAAAAATATTAAAAAACTGGATTTAATTGGACACCTTTTGAAAGATAAAATAGACATTTTTATACTTTAACCCTGCAAGTCACATTGCTTTTCTTTCAAACTTGACACCTTCCTGAAAAGTTAGGAGAAGAGTTATGCAAAAATGCGACACTCGGACTGCTTTCGCTGTACTCACCGTCTGGTTTTTTTGTTTGATTTTCAAGAAGTTTCTCCCGGGTCATTCGCAGGAACGGTGCAGCATCCTTTACTGCTTCGTAATCGAACGTTGCCATCGCTTATGTAGGTTTCTGCACAGAAAAAAGTGCGAGTTGTTAACTTGTCTTAAGAACACGTTTCCGTGATGTTCATTCTAAAACACTTTGGTCAGGCTGTGTAATTTGTACTACCGATTATGCCACACATGCACACAACACGTTTCACAAAGACCTTCACTGTTTGCTCGCTTATTTTTTTACATCTGCCTAAATGTTATCAGTTAACAAATTCTGACAATAGTAGAAAATATTTGCTATCATTTGGTTTTTCCTATCGAAGAAACTGAATAAAAACATGGTGATCAAATGTAAAGAAGAGCACATTAAACCGACTTTGCCGAGATCAAATCTTTGCTTATTTATCTGAAACTATCTGCAACAGGAAACTACCTTGTTGATTGCGGAACTTGATGAAGAACTACGAAAAATAGAATACCTCATTACGGTGCTTCTGCAACTGTTCAGCACTGCATTTAAACGCAACTTCTTTTTTCTTACCCCGTCGAACATCTTCTGCAGTTCGACATGAAGTGGTCAACTGCAGTTGTCAACACCTTTGTTATTAATTGCTTTCTGGTATAGAAGTTTAAACAGGCAGGATAACAGGACTATACACAATTAAATTCCGATTTGCAAACTATTTTCTGCAACATTGTTTCGCTATTGCGAGCGCTTACCAGACTTGAACGTCGCGAAAGCGAAGTTAGAAAACCCAAAGTTCTGGTTTTTATTTTTAAAATCTGGTTTGTTCAGCCGATATCAAGATTTTTCAGGACGTTTCTTTTCTTGGGACATATTTTCAAAATTGTGTTTGAGGACTGGCAAGGATGAAATTTCTGCTTTCACAATTAACATTTTTGCTTCCCGTGGCCAATTAAATGCATTAAAGTGATTTGAGTCGCAAGATGTCGCAAGGACTGTATTTACCATGTTACATTAAACTTTAATCTGAGGTTGTATCAGTCCCGTCGCCACGGGGGGGGCTTTGATGTTCTTAGTCCCCCCAAACACAGCTCCAAGTCCCCCAAATCGAAATATGAAACGCTATAAGTTCGTGGAATTTTTGTCAAATTTGAATGTCAAGCCCCCCCTCCACTAACGTAAGGCCCCCCCGCATAAACGTAAAGCCCCCCTATTGACGACTTTCTGGCGACGGTTCTGGATTGTATGGTTGTATTTTAGCTTCCCAAAAAATGGATTACTGTGCTTTGAATAATTACCATGAGATCTGCGCCTATTCTGAACATCAATATTTTTTTTTGAAAAATGGTATCAAATGCTTCACATCTCCATTTGTTTCGCTTCCAGCCAAAATGTATGTTTCTCGACAAAGTTTTGCCCACCGCCTCCAATTATTTTGAACAGGTTTATGCAATTGTTGTGTCATGTCTGGAACAAGCATTTGCAGTGAACACGAGAAGTCATATGAGTATAGAAGGTGACTTCTGGTTCCTGAGACACGCTTGCACAGCGGGTCGTTGACAGCAACACCTATTCTTAATGCAGTTGTATTCTTTGAACTTGCTCTTCGACGCGTTGACCAGTTGACGACAGGCGACGACAGGGACAGCATGGCTCTTTTTTCAACCCGCGTTAGCTTACTGGAAGAACCATGTTAGCACCACCAATCGGGTAAGATGTAAGTTGTGGCGCTTTGCAGCGTGTTCACAACCCTGAGGATATCCCGGCTGCAATTCAAAAAGAGTCGGAAGAAAATTTGACTGAGAAGAAAGTTCTACCGAAACGTTTGCCCACCAATTTTCAAGTGCAATTCCAAGAAGATTTAAATCGGGCCGGCGCAAACTTGGCGGTCAGTGCATCGACTGTGCGCGGTAGTGCAAGGAATATAAAAATAGCTACAATCGTGCACTGTTAAAATTCAAGGCCAATGTGGTATTGGGTCTGACAGAGGAATTTACGCAAGCGCAGGTTGGGTGATGAAAACGTTTGGACAAGCAGTAGCGCTGTAACACCAGACTATTGTATATTTATGTGTTAACCGTCTTGATAATTTTGCACAAAAGTTTAACTTGTTTGTCGCGTCAGGTCCTTTCTTACTCTTGCAATCGACTAAACATTTAACTCACTTGCATGCGTCATCTTTTTTATGCACTGATTGTTCCAAGGCTAGACAGACGTTCTGAAGTCATTTGCAATAAAGGAATTCACTCTCCGCAGTGGTGGATATTGCTAGACGAAGACGGTAGGCCTATATACTTCAAAACAAAGCTGCAAAGCACGAAGAAAGTTTGCTTAAATGGAATCTAAATACCCGTTTCCACACAGTTGTTTCAAAATGCGCCGCCAGCACTTACAACAGCGCCAGCAAATATCTGTTTTTTTGGACGATCCCCTAGCGTCCAAAGAATTTTAGAATAAGTCTTGCGTAATTTAAAGTTGTTCACTTGCTGCAATCACAAAGAAACTTTGTGATAAATGTCATGTTGGCTAGGCTTCAGAACAACAAACCACGATCGCCACCATGATAATCACAGTGCGAATTACAGGTGAGTGATTCACAAATCGTGATGTTTTTTAGAAAGAAAATACTAGAAAGCACATCGTTCTCCATCGGAGTCGTTTGCACAAGCTTTGATTACGTCACAATTGCACTGCCCGCGGCGCGTTATTCAACCGCGGCGATGACAAACGCACTGGGTTGGGCTTCGACAGCCGGAAAACTGAATCCAGTAATCCTGATAATATCAAATTAAGATTTTAGGGAAGGATTTACCTAATTGCTCCAACAAACGAATCTAGTTGTCGATAACATTCGGTTCCGCACACCTGTCACGAACCGGTGTGTAAACCAAATTTACGTAATGCAAAAAACAGAAATATCTAAGCGGCAAAGCACTTTCCAGAACAACTTCGAAACGCCTCCTGTCAGTGGCAGCTTATCGGTCAAGCCTGGTTCGTGCCTGGTGGTGTTGGAGCGCCTGCTTTTTCCAGTACTTTGCAGCGATTGGCACGGCTACTTATCAATGCATATTACAATGATGTAAGTGTTTTTCAAACTTACAGCTGCTTGCAAAAATTTTGAGCTTTAACATTACTTTCAAAAAAAGCTTTTTCTTCGGACATCTACCTTGTAAAAAAGAAGTATGTCCATACGAAAATGAAAGCGGTTGCAACAAACGAAGAGTGCTGAAAGCTTTTTATTCACTCGGGCATCAGAAAAGCGCCAAAAGCAAAGTTATAAACTACTATAGTTAACGAAAGTTCGCTCAAGTAACTTCACTCCACAGGTGAAGTTACTTGACTACAGATATGTGTAAGTTTAAATCATCGCAAAAAATTAAAGCAGGGCCCAGTCGGCTGATTCCTCGTCAGTCTACAGAAAACCTAGAGTTTTAATTGGCGAAGTGCTCTATGCCACTGTACGTGAGCAAAGAGAGCAAAGAGCAGGAGTTTCTGATCAACTTTCATCAAAAAACTAAAAATTTCTCAAAACGATTTTTTTGCCAAATTTAAAACAGCAAGGTTTTTTGAAGAATTTTGAATACTGAAAAAGATTGTAACACTAAGCAATGTTTCACCACCCCTACAACAAGTGGCGTAACTAGAGGTTTGAGCCAGGGGGCACAAAACTTGCCGGTCAGTTATGCCACTGCCTACAAATTCATTATTAGTTACTCGTGTTACTCGTTTCTTTTCCTCGGTATCAAGTCATGACACTGACAGAGAAAATCAAACAGTTCATGTACTATCAGTTCGATTTCGTATATACTCGCTTTTGTGCTCATTTCGCAGTGACACGAGTGGCTCCGGGGCCCATCTCCGCTGGTTCAATGGGCTGTTTTCGCAGTGCACTAGTGGCGAGTCAGTGGCAGCACCGCGTGTGAATCGTTTCCTTGTACCAACCATTAACGCCAAGCACGTGACTTGCACAGGCTGCAAATTCAGTTTTTCATGACTATGGCTCGAGCGGGAATCGAATCCAGCCTACCAGTTTTGGTAGCGCGTGTTCAAACAACTGCGTAATATAATTCAGGAAAATTTCACTCTAATATAACATGATAGTATTGGGCCCCACATACAAGATATCTTTTCTGAAGTAAAACACAATAGAAAAATAAGCAAACGATTCTTGTCTTTTACATTTGCTTTTCCGAAAGGCACTTTTTCCGGCCAAGCCGGTTGGCGACATTGAATGCTGCGCAGCCATGCTTGATCGATTTTACTTGACACGGCCATAGTGGTTTCTCAAGAACGCAATCGAGACACTGAATCAAAAGTGCTTTCCTGCCAGACCCAAACCACTCCTGCTGTAAGAACCTGGAAATATTAGTCGAAAGTACGTGAGATTAGATGGCGGTGACGTAAACCTAATGCGCCGAAGGTGTTTGATTTTTGACACAAAACGCTGCAAAGCACAAGCCTTATATGGTCTTGATGTAATATACGCTAACAACATGTGTTCCGCATGGTTTCAAGTGACTTACTTTCGAACTTAAGCACAAAAAGTGATGAATTGATCTATTGTGCCTTGATGTGCTGACGGCATTTATGTGAGGGCGGTGTAATTAAATATAACGATGAATGAAGATATATACAGGAGAATTGTATATGGTACTTGAGATGAAAGTAATATACAATTGCCGGGTGCCACAAATCAGTAGCAGTGATTGCAGTGGGAGAAATCTGCTTGCTGTGGTGTTTCTCGAAACTGGAAAAAGTGATGAATGCATTAAAAATGTCAAAACGATCGTGGAGGCAACGATGTACATTCATGTACAAACTATCCGTTCGCCATCGTGGGCATACATTTGCAAATGTGACTTGGTTTGTTGCGGTACCTTATGAACAATAAAGGGCGTTTCACAGAAGACTGGGTCTTTGCATTACTCTCGCTCATTATGTAACAGGGTAGGCTAAAATCGGATATGCTTGTTTCACCGCAATTTAGCAGGCTGAAATCGTTTCATTATGTAGCAAAAAGCATGAATTGCTTTTTCCCCCGTGTTTGATTGAAAGCACTAGGGTTTTGAAAGACAAGAAAACAAACTTAGCTGACAATCAACATCATCAATTAATGGCTGCATTTTTCAAATGTTTAAAGTCATAAGTGCTCGGGATTTTAATCAAGAGCACACATTAAATTAAGTTTCTCTTGGCTGCGTTCTGCGAACTATCAAAGTAATTTACAAAAGTGTACGCTAACGCATATTAGTTAAATTTCAAGTAAAATAGTTATGGCTCACATTTTATCTGGTTAAAGTGCGACAGTCCCAGTCGTATTTCTTAGCACCCGAGAGTCTTGGAAAATGTCGTGCTATCAAACAACGCTTCATTTCTGTAAATTCTGACATGTGCAAGTAAATTTTTAAATGTTTGGTGGAAAAAGTGTTACAACATCTCTAAGTTTTTAAATCCATCAAATGTAAGATAGAAATTTCATTCTTTTTAAGACATTTGATTGCGTTTTCATTACTAAAGATATTAAAAAGTAAACCCTTTCTTTGGAAATAAGTCTTCTAAAAATAATGTCTGTTCACAGAATGCGCGTTTGGTGCATTTAATTCAGTAAGATTTTAGTGTGCAGATGTAGTTCATGGCAATACAATATGCGGCCATACCAGGAATAGGTCAGAGAGCCTATAGTCTATTTTCCATTGTTATCCTTTCATCACAAGCTTTCAGACAAGAACTACCACGCCGTTATTATTTGTGTTTTGTGAAGATCTTATGTATTTGTCAAACATTCCACTAAAAACTGCTGCTAAGTCAGTTTTTATGTTTTCAAATTCCAACGGTTCATTGTGACAACAACGATGATAAAATGTTTAGTAGTTTCAAAGTTAAAAGTTTTGTCTCGTTGCCAGAAAGGGACTGTGACGTGCCTGCGCCATACTCCAAACTATAGGTTAAGAAGCGCACCTTCACTGCAAATACCGATCTAGGGTGTCCGTGCGTGGTGGACAGATGTTCGTGGACAAAGAGAAAAAGCACTTAAAAGAATAACTCTGCTCGAAGTTTACAAAATAGCGAACCACTTGACAAGTTTTTCCAAAGCCTTTGCACAATTATTATCTTGTTGAGGTAGGCGTCAACCGGCAGGGCGGGAGATGTTACGGTCAGTAAGTTGAGTTGATTATTGTCCAGCAGTCTTACATTATAGATCGTCGGCAAAGCTACACATTTTGTACATAATCTTGACAGTATGATTGAGATGTGACTAATGCCGCCTAAGGCTCACATTCACGAAAGCAGTGTTTTTTCGCATAAACTGATTTTATCTCGAAACCATACCCTTCAGTTTGATCAGTGGACACAAACAAACAATTCCAAACTGCGATCACCTCGATGTTATCGCAAACGTTCAAGGGGTTCGCAAAGATTGGGGGATACTAACGGCTCGTTTCGGTTAACCACTTTGTGATGTATATTTTTGCGTAACAAGCTGAGCAGTGTAATGTAGACAGACGGCAACAACGTCAAAATTATAAAGGAAAACAATCGCTGTTTGAATTTTTATGACTCCAGCGATTTGTTTGCTGCACTTTTCCGATCAAAGACAACTTTAAACTCATTTGTTTCCAGATGGTCTTTAGTATGCGTTTGATTTGAGGAGACTTTCAATGCACTGGTTATGAAATTAGAACTACTCTTTCGAGAACGCAACAGCCGATTTGATTTTTCTCTCACAGATTTCACTAAAAAAATGAATTACCGATAATAAGAAAGATGAAGTTTGTCTTTCTACTAATGCTGCAAAGCACGTGCGGCAGCAAAACCTTTTCTTTCGTTAACTGCTTTCGTGTTTTTGTTGAAGCCGCAGAATGCAACCGATCCAGAATTATTTCACATTTAAAAAATTGTTCGTTCAAAGTAAAATATTCGTTTTCTAGAGCACAGATGATAAATGCAGCTGAAATGCACTGTAGTTTGAAGAGGTGAATTAGGCAGCAGGTAACTCCCGTACACTAACAGGAAATTTGCAGAAGATGCAGAAAATGAAACACTGTCGTCTAAACGAATGTGACAACGTGTGAGAGAGACAAAAAGAGCGCAGCATGCCCTTTCACATTGTGGCCCCTGAAAACTGAATGCGAATGCAACCAATCATCAAAGCATAATACCTGGTTTAGATAGCATCAGCTGATTTAACTTGCAACGAACGAGACGATTGTTCGTTTCAGCTTACGTTCCGTCACGGGACATCTGAAACAATCCAAAGGTCTTCGTTAAAAAACTCACCCACGTGGCTTTTTTTATGTTGGAATTAATGAAATGAACGCATATACTTATCTTCAGCAGTCAGAATACATTCTAAAACGTGAGTAAAATGTAGCGAGAAGTAAATACTTTATTTTCGATAATTTGAACTCTTCCTGTGCACCTAACCTTTTAGTCATGAGGTTTGACAGTCGTTTCAACTAACAACACATTTTAGTATATTTAAACCCATAGCGTTTGTTCATCTAACAAGATCAGGGAAAAGCGCGAAAATGTACCTGAGTTCCTCAGCACTATAAGTTGCAACGCACACTGCGGTGAGAGGCTCTGATGCATGTGCAGCAGTTCTGAGGTAACTCAGCCAAACGTTTTCCGCAATACATCTACAAATTGTTTGTAAATTTATTGGCGTTTTCATGCGTTGCGCATCGATAAGCTCAGTAAAGTCGAAAGTTAGATCATGTGCTACGTTGCAATTTATACAGATAAGTGGTATTGCCGTTATTTCAGCAAATGACAGAATTTATCATTACAGGGCGTAACTGTCAGGTCGAAATCACACGTTTGCACATTCGTTAACACTGCCTCTCGATCATCTTTATCTCGGCATCTTTATGTCAGCTTTGCGTCACAGACGATGTGATTTAAAAGTCTGCAGAGAAAAACGAGTTAAAACGAGAAAAACGCTAGATAGTTATAAAGCTGAATTCAACTTCTCGCTCTGACATTTTCGGAGAAGAGTCATTTGACTTTCAATCGTAACGACTTGTACCAACTCTCTTCACGCATTTTCTACTTTCAAATACCCCTCAGCTCGTAAGGAAACCATGGAACCAATCTTCAGTGCTTTTATGTTCTGCGCGGCAGTTTTCGTTTCAGGCGCTCGCGGTCACAGCTGGATTGCGTGCACCGACTATGTGCAAAAGAACGCAGGAGGTTGGGATCCAAATCTCTGCCGAGGTTTTCCGAGAAACGCCGAGGTTCGCTGTCCCAAGACCGGAGTGTTTGGACTAGACCGAGGTAAGAGTTTAACGAAACTAGTGAAGCTACGTGTTTCAACCAAGCGGTGTATCGTGCATTTAATTCCAATTTCTTGCTATAGAGAAAAGAGTTTATGAAGACCTAACCGAATTCTGCGTGGCAATAATTTTTGATGTTGGTCATTTGTCAAAAGTTTTTTTCTGAAAAAACATCGATGTTTCGCAAATCTTTGTCATCAGGGTGTCAATATAAGCTTGTCGTTTTCATCCAAATGTATTAAAAACTATTCCAACCAAAATGTGTTTGTATAATAGTGGTATATACCAATCCATTGTTTTAAACATCTACTTGAATTCAATCAAATCCTCGTTGACAGAGTGTAACGACCGTAAGAGATTTCCCATTATCTTCTCGCCAGTTTTTGTTTTTTTTGTTTTTTAACGACCTGTAAACAATTCACAACTGACAAAGGTCAGCAGAGAAACATTACAACGTCTGGGAAACTTTAAACACAACAAAGTTGGAAATGTTTTTGAATAACGTTTGGTCCGCGATCATATACAACTTTATCGTTTTCTCGCAATTTTCTGAGATATAGAGATAAACATCTCGAAATACATTTTTTCTGTTGCACTAATCCACAATTTCCTACTGCAAACGGGATAACATGAGCCTATAAAATTGGAGTGTTTAACCTCATTGTTGAAACTGCATGAATACTCTACGGTTTAAGAGCTTCTATATCTACTAGGACAACTGCAACCTAGTAGAAAGTTTTTACTGCGGTTGACTGTGGTATGGAAACGCCAACACCGCTTTTGTTTTACAGGATTCGATTACATGCCTTCAGGTAACAATCACGCTTGCGGTGAGAGAAACAAAGCATATACGGCCAGCCATCCAATGGCTGTATACTACCCTGGACAGCAAGTAGTGTTGGTCCATCCAATGAAAGTAAGTTACAGAAGTGCGAAAATGAAAATTAAAATTTTTGCACGAAAAGCATTTGCAGTCGAATGCATTGGCAAGCACTATTTTGGAATGTTGGCTCGTCACCAAGAACAATTTCTATCCCTCTGGCAATATTTTTCTAACAACGCATATATCCTTGACTTGGAGTGTGCTCATTTTCCTTACACGATCCTTTTTCGTAGAATCATGGAGCAGATGGGGCATGTGGCACCATATGGATGCCTGACCATGGCTCGTGGCTATACAGAAGCAACGTAAATCACCAAGGAAATGATCCAAGCCTTGCCGAATTCAGAAGAAATTTAGTATTTGATTTAGGCAAGTAACTGTGTCTCTAGCTTTAGCAGCTGTGTTTGAGGTTTCTTAGTTTGTTCAATGAAAAATAAAATTCCAATGCCATTTTCTAAAGAAACAATCATTGGTGTTCCTTCGCTTTACCCACTGAGCAATTATTTGGTTGAGCAATATTACTGCCTACTTCAACCTTGCAGCTGAATAGCTGTGTTATGAATTTCTGAAAAAGGCTCAGATGTTTTCATTAAGAATGTGTGAAAACAGTACAAGAGAAAAGGTCAGGGCTCGGTCTGTTCTTTGCGTTTTCATAAACGTGTGTTTTGCGACAGGTCGATCCCCTAGCGGTGAAGATTTCGGAGGCAACCATCTTCTCAGCAGCGTTTATCCTAAGTCGGGATATGGGAATGCACCCAAGTTTTGTGAAAACACAGACAAGGCAGTGGCGACATACAGTTTTAATGTGCCGAGAAACCTTTCACCAGGTCAGATTTTTATTACATTTTCAATTTCTCCTTTCACTAGTAAAGCTGTACCAGTTCGCTGGACTTCTGAAAAGACTTTCAAATCTGACGCAACTACTGCAGGGCAGTGTTTTTGGTTGGATGCTGTTTAAATCCACCGACTCGTGCTCTAAGCACGCACAACGCAAACATTATACTGTAACGAACTTTAATGCCACCGAAAACGTCAAAGTTCATAAAAAGCATGCTTGCATTTTCAGGAATATACACGTTCCTTTGGCTCTGGTCGTTTAATTCCGCTGGAAACATGTACAGCACCTGCTTCGAAGTTGAAATAATGGCAACAAAAGAACAAAGAGATCAACGCTTGCGGGTAAGAAAAAAGAAACATTAACAGCAGATTTAGACTTGCGATGAACTTTTAAATACTGGGAGTGGCGTCTCTTTCTGGAACGACCTCTTACCGAGAGTCTATTCCACTTCAGATGTGGTTTTAGTGTAACTATTTGCCAATATTTGAATATAAAAAATGTAATTTTGCAATACATAATATTTTCATATTAAGCTAGATGAAGTAAACACGATCGGATTTTTTCAACACGTTCTCGAATGTATTTATCCAAGGTTGAAATACTCCAGCTGTTTTTACTTCACACTAGTATCAACAGCCATCTCTGATGAGTTCTTTTTTCTAGATGAACGGATTTTCGGATTTAAGCGAACCATGCGGCGGAATGACGTCAAACCCACAAATAAACGGAAACTCCAATCCTGGTTGCACACCTGCCGATGACAATGGAGTGTACGCTGTAATACCGGGACTCCCTCCTCCGTCCGCAGCTCCATTATCCGGCTCAACAACTGCACAAAACCCTAAAACACCATTTTGGTACCGTTTTACACAAAGGCCATCGCCTTCATCAACTACTAGTCCAAGGCCCTCCACACCATTTTGGTATCGCTACACTAAAGCACCAAACCCAACATCAGCAAGCACTCTTAGGCCAGCGCGGTACCGCTACACGAGACCTTCCGCCTCTAAACCCAGAACAGCAACAACCACTTCTACACCAAGCTGGTATCGTTACACTATAGCTTTTTCTCCTGTTATAACCACAACGCGCTCCTCTCCTACGCCACAACCGAGAATAACAAGCGACAGTTACCGGCAAAATTATAACAGGTATATTAACAACAGGCAATTGGGTACCCTCAGTCCAGGCAATGGTCGAAACGTTCAACAATATGGCCAACGAAACCGAGCTTTGAATAGACAAGAACAATCTTCCTACGAAACTGACAATCAGGAAAGCTCTTACGGTTATGATGGATCTCGAAGTCAGCCAAGAAGACCACCAAAACATACCAGGTAGAGGTTGCATTAGCATGGAACATTAACTAGTTGATGAAATTTTATTCCCTTTTGACTTGATCGTTTTTTTGCCTACTAGAATTGAAAACAATCAGATGTAAATAAAAGTAGCGGTGTTCAAATGGTATTGATGTTTTGATGGCTAAACTAAATTGGGGAATTTAAACAAAGAATGCTTTCAAGGTGCCGCATGCCCCCCATGTCGACTGATATTTTGCAAACATTTAATAGTTGGCACCATTATTGCAATCATGATCACTTAAATTTTACAGCGTACGAATGTATGTCAGTGTTCATATGAAGTCAAATCAGTTTTCGGGAGAGCTGTGGCTTCCAGCGGCCAGAGACGACACAGTACGTCGTTATGTCAGTGTGGACTTCACATGCCCTATTGAACTGGCAAGCGTAAGTACTTTGATGTTGTTTCAGCTGTTCAATGGTTTATTGACAAATACTTTGTCATATTTAATGTGGCATCAAATTTTTCGTTCAGTACAAAGAATTCTCTGAAAATTTAATACTTATTGGGGATAAAATTATTTCTTCTTTAATCAGTTTTGGAACTCGATGACTACGTCCAACATGGAAAATTCGCTGAGAACAGGACATTTCGATCTTATGCAACAAGGTTTGAAAGAACTGCAGACAAATCGCATTTTTTATCACGTGACGTTTGATCGACCGTGTGATCTTTCAGTTCACCCTCCTGTAGTGAAGTTGGTTCGCGAGGACGTTATGCAATGACTTGCGGGGGCTAATTTATAAAAAATGCAAGTTCTGTCAGCTTTCGCTCGGCCAACGAAGTCTGATTTTTGGGACACTTAAGATGGGTTTGACCGCGGCCAAAAGCCCAAGTTCAAGCTTTGACTCATTTAACCAAAGCATGTAGGGCAAACGCTCAGAGACAAAGAAGAATTCTTGGTGAGTTGTATATATGTGGACTAAACAGATTTTTTATGGATGGAGATTTGAGTTGTTTTTTCTAACACGAGCGGACTTGTTCATGTGTTTGCGGGTTCGTAGAAAGAAATAAAGCGCATTATCACAGCTCAAAATATTATCCACAAATAAAACAAGTTTTATGTTCTCAATTTTGAAAAATTTGGTCTGAGATTGCAATAGAAACATTTGTCATCGAGGTGCAATACATTTCCGATAAAACATTAGTTTAATCTGTTGCTGCAACGCCCAAATGTAATTCACTACAACATTTGACAGCTTAAAATTCCGAAATCGCAATGTCTTTCTTTCAACTTTCATTCACTTAAGCTTCAATAACACTGTTCATACGCTTGATTTTATAGTTTTTGCCTTTTTCGAGAAAAACTTCCTGAATTTAACCAACTGATTTGCAGCAACAGTAGCATTGCAAGTGATCATTCGTAGGCACACACTGTACAACTGTGTAGCCTACAATATTGTACAATGTAAATATCTTGCTGCTTTTTAGCAGAAACATCTGAAAGAGCCTCTGGTATATTTTTGTCACATTTGTTCCTGTTTTGTTTTCGAAACAGACAAGTTTTTCTTTGCAAGAAATCTATAGTTGGCATTATGTTTGTCAACTACACTTAATATTTTTTGCCTCTACAATAGACAATTAGCTTCCGGGCTATGCTTAATAAATTACGTTTTGCGTCAAAATTTGTGTGGTAAAAGCTTTGAACTGTGAGCGTATGAGGTATTTATTGTATTTGTATCATCTTCCTTGTTTCAAGCTGACCTCTCACCTTTGCACATTCAAAGTGCGTTTCGCCAATAAACATTTTTCCAATAAAGTTATCAATTTTATGCTGAAAGAGTGAAAACGTTTTCCAGTAGCCCACCAAGGGCTTGACGAGCTTCTTAAAAGTTTTAAAGAATTTAAAAAGCACACAGTATCTTGCACGCTAAGGAAATATGTTAGCTCTCTAACTATTGTCAAATTCCATTTGAGTTTTAACTCTTGGATACCGTGTAAGCGTAGTTCATCTAAAATTCGCAATAGTACGAAGCGACGAAATGCAGCAGAAATTTACAACTTGAACACCTTCTAAAAAACGAAAGATTCAAAGTTTTTCCAAACTAATTTACATGTGTTTGATTCTCTTCTCCTTTAATTTTAAATATCTTTTGGCAAAACGGAATCATAGTTGTTCTAACATTGGGAAGTGCCATCGAGAAAATTATAGTTTAACAACTACTGTTCAAAATGGACGTTCATGAAGAGGTTCAGGCTATTTTAAAAAGTTGCAAAATGTTTAGGGTTGCATAACACTGGTGGCTACATCAACGGTTTGGGTACTCTTCATGTCCACATAGCTTATGTGGTGCATTGTAATGCAGACAATGACATCTAACACTGGATACCAAACTAGTAGAAAAAGGTTAGGTGCACTAGCAGTAGCACAAACATTTTTGCAAGCAAACCTGGGATTTGAACATGCGGCGATAGCCTGGTTTTCCTTCAATATACTTCGGCCATTCTCCAGTTTTGCATGATCAGTTGCCAATGTTTTGCACCAGGAAAGTTTGACTGTTTACAAGACAACTTTTTTAGGGGATACTAGGTGTTGTAAAAGCTTTTTTTATGCGAGAACAACTTGGATAAACAATAGCTTCACATTCGCGCTTTAAACAGAATATGGCGTTTCCTCCAAAAATGTGTAAACTGCACTAAACGTTCTGATCCACTGCGCGTGGTGCACAAAACTACCCGGCTATTGTTGCTATCCCTGCAGAGTTGTGCAGAAGTCTACTGATACCCGGGGCGAGTACTGGATTGTTTGCCCTCCTACCAAATTCTAATTGTAGAATGTGACAAATACAGGCCCAGCAAAACTACCTGGTCAGAAGTATGCCACATGCAAAAAGATTATACCTCAAAAACGTCACTTCAAGTGAAAATTAAGAAGAGGAAATAGGCTGTACGAGTCTCGTACCACGTTACACAACAATAGCAGAGCATGCGAACGTCGTAAAACATACGTGCAAGGGGACAGAGTATTGCATGGAACTTTTGACAAGAAAAAAAGTCAAGTACGTTCAGGGGCGTAACGAGGTTAGATGGCGCCCGGGGCAAAAAAACAAGTTTGGCGCCCCCATGGTCGAACCTGTGCTCTTTCGAAAGCAAGTTTACTATATTGAAGAAAGTACTTGTGAGATTGTTGCCTTTTCGGCGGCTCCCGCAGTAATTCGGCGCCCTCGCAGTGATTCAGTGCCTCCATAGTTAATTGGTGCCCGGGGAATTGTTCCCCCCTATCCCCCTCGTTACGCCCCTGAGTACGTTTCAAACAGAACATTGGCGCTCTGCTCAAAAAACAGTACGCTTTCAATGCATCGTACTTGGCGCCGAAAGTGCTTTAACAGATCCGAACAGTGTTCTTTTTGAAAAATTTGCTGTATTATTTTGATCATTCTTACAAAAATTGAAAGCGAAGAATCTATCGCCAAATCGTCTCGCATGATATAGTCCAGGGACACAATTCGTAATGCCACTACAAATGAAACCAAAGAGACAAGAGACCATCGAAGCATAAAGCGTTCTTTACTCATAAATCCAACTTTGAACAAGCAAGTCAAAGAGGTCTCGGTTTTTGTTCACTGTACAGTCCGCTTTCCTTTGATTATGGCGTTTATATTGAAATACTAACAATTTTATGAATAAAAAAATCAATGTATTTTTAACACCATGTCGCTGCCATACTGTGCACCTCCCTTGCGAACCTTTCACGTCCGCCAGTTTAAGCCAGGGGCGGATCCGGGGGGACGATTGGGGCGATCGCCTCCCCTAAAACCACAAAAGCAACTTTTTTCACCATGATTTTGTACAATTCGGAAAACAGCATTCGCGATATAAGGCCATTTTGCCGTCCATTGTTTTGTCACAGAAGTGTTGTGACGTATACTTCATCTCTCTTACAGTAGTGAACGCATAACGAGACTTGACTACCAAATATTACTGAAATCGCCCCCACCCACTAAAATTACTGGCTGGATCCGCCCCTGGTTTAAGCACCAAGGCTGTATAGAGATATAATCAAGAGATATTTTAAAGTTTGCAAGCAGATTAAAAATAGGCTAGCAGAAATTGACTCGGTTATAAAGAGAGATAGAGTGTAAGGTAAAGTGTAAGTCAGGCCTGTAACCAGCTAGGGACACCAGGAGGGGCGAAACGTTTTCCGAGAGGGACCCAAAGTTTTTGAACTATGTCCAATATTTTTATATTATGTCCAAAACATTTGGGCGGGGAAGGAAAATTTTCTAGGGGGATTTTCGCCTCCCCTGCGCCCCCCCTGGTTACGGGCCTGGTGTAAGGTCTTAAAATAACGATGGCAGTGATTTATCTCCCTCTCTGGTCACTTGACATAGATTTGCCTGCCCCCCTCAGGAAAGTTTCCATCAGATCCATGCAGTATGTGTTAGTAGTCTTGCAATACGAAGAAGCATCCACTTACAGCATTAAAATATAATTTTTGTAATTTCACTCTTTGGATGCCCCAACCTTGGTTGCCCGGGGCCGTCGCTCCGTTTGCCCCCACTCCTCTTCACGTCCCTGGAGTGCACGCCACTGCACCCTTGTGTGATAATTGGGATCAGGTTGGCAAAGCTAAAAAAGTGGATCAAAAAGTTTTGAACTCTCAAGGAAATGACGCACTTAAAGCTATTTTATGCCACAAAGTTTTCATTTCAGATACATCTAATGCGCATAATAGCGGTTTCTTGTCCCCGTTTAGCAAGTAAATTCTCAATTTTTTTCTAAGTATTGGCTGATGGGCCCCCTACAGTGATCAGTGGGCCCAGTTTCAGCTAAGTTTTCCCTGAGATGTCCGGCCCTGGAACTAATGTTTCATAGCTTATGTGGCCCGCGAACAAAAATGTTTGGGGACCTTGATCTTAACCAATAAGGTACGCTTTTTGCTGTCGGTTGCAGATTTCGCTAACCATGCCAAATTTGTCTTTTCGTGGCCAGCGTGGGCTTTCTACGGTTTTGCAACTGCTCCAAGAAGACCAAAACCATATAGCCATCAGTCACTGGTGCAACCAGGTGGGGGGGAAGGTGCAGTCTTCCCCCTAATTTTGGACTGCAAATATTGAACCGTTTCGCAAAATTTTCATGACCGCGTAAAGTCAATTATTCATTCCACCAAGCTCTACATAATATTGTATTGAGCTTTAGCCGCCAGCATAAAATATTATACATACACAGGTACATCAACAAAAGAATAAACGTGGGGCAGGGACACCGAAAAACCCGAAGGTTATCTTGTCAAGGTGGGATTTTGCCAACGTTTCTGCGTTAGAGCTGAGTGCCATGGTTTGTTGAGACGCGTCATGCTGCCAAGTAGTATGCCTAATTGAATGCTTCGCTGCGTTTCCCGATTGAGACAATGAGGTGTGGCATAACTGTATTGTTAGGCCATAACATAAATTTAAATTCCTTGAGCTAATGGAGCACGCTCCGTGCGTTTTTTCCAGATGGCGGAAAGTTGTTTGCTAACGCAGATAGCTTTTCACACGCTACATTATGGTTCAATCAGGGGCATTAGTTCCAACAGGAAACTCACCTTTATGTTGCAAAATTTCGATGCCGATATACTGCGGACTGTACTATCAACCAGTGCTCTCATTTTTAGGGGTTTTGCTCCTAGATTGGAACTTTTGACCCTTTTTAGGGATTTTTTAGGGATTTTCGGAAAAGTATGAAAATGTGTTAAATGAAGTATTTTACTAGTTTATCTTGCAAATCACATTTGGTTCTATTCTGACATTTATCATGGCATTCCGATTTTATGATATTTTGATGATATTTGTGTGTTTTGTCCAAGTGTACGTTGGTTGCAAAGAATACTAGATATGTGCCAAGCGTATGCAGAATCGCATGGGATGATTTTCAACTGCAACAAAACTGTTTGTATGACGTTCAAGGCTAAAAGTGCAAAAAGCACAGTCACTCCATTGTTGACATTGGGTGGTCAAAACGTAAAATCTGTTAACCAATACAAATATCTGGGGATTGTATTGGAATACTGAGCTCTCAGATGACAAAGACATTCAGAGACAACTGCGATATCAATATTGTGCAGCAAACAAGCTGCGAGCCTCCTTTTCCCGATGTTCAAATGCACTTAAAACATACTTTTTCGTTCTTTTTGTACGCCCATGCATGCATCACAATTATGGTGTAATTTCAGGAAATCATGCATGCAGAGATTGCGTGTGGCATATAATTTCGGATGCAGAGCTATATACAACCTGCCCTGGAGAGCGAGTGTTAGTACCCACCAGGTTCAATGTATCATTCCTACCTTTGAGGCTATGTGACGAAAATACACGTACCTGTTTCTCAAAAGATGCAGAAAATCTAACAACATATGCATGGGCATCCGCAGAAATTTTTCCAGGGGGGGGCAACCTCGACATTTTGCTTATAATTTTCAAGTTGCTGACGATGCAGTGTAAATGGACCTTCACCAAACGCTTCACCCTTTCTACACCACAAAGAAAATGACCCACGTTACGGTAACAATCACAAAAAACTGCGCTTCGTTGGCAGCAATACCCAGGACACAGGTATGCTACGACAGTTTACAGTACACAGTAGGCCAGGGTCTCCAAACTTTTTTGTCCGAGGGCCACATAAGCTATTACTCAAAGGTTCGAGGGCGGGACAGCATAGTTATACGAAATGTAAGTATTTCGGGATGAGCTGCATTCTACCAAATCAACATGTTTTTCGTAATATATATCTTATTTTTTCATTATTAATAAAATGTCTTCGCGGGCCGGATGAAATGGCTTTGCGGACCGGATTTGGCCCACGGGCCGTAGCTTGGAGACCCCTGCAGTAGGCTATCTGCAGATGTTCAAAGCAAGATACGTATCAAGTAAGCATAAGCATTGCCATTAACTCTAAAAGAAAGAAGCATTTGCCGTGGTTTTCAACTAAACCACAAATTATGACTTTATTTTACCTAGTAAGCAGGGCCGCAACAAGCTGATATTTTCGTGGAGGGCAAAAGGATTGTAGCTTGATGCTGTACCCAGTGGCGTATCTAGGGTATGGCAGGCATGGCACGTGCCATCGGCGCCACTTTGACGGGGGGCGCAAAAACTACTTGGCAAAAATTAAAATCTTTATGTATAGTTTCCTGAACCTCTATTTTGCGCCCCATGCCAGGGACGTAACAAGGTTAGATGGCACCCGGGGCAAGAAGCAAGTTTGGATCCCCCATGTCCGAACCTGAGGTCCTTCGGAAGCAAATGTACTGTATTGAAGAAAGTACTTATGACATTGTTGGGCTTTTTCGGGCGCCCCCATGGTGATTCGGCGCCCGAGGAATTGTCCCCCCCTTTCCCCTCATTACGCCCCTGCCCCATGCATTCATAAACTGCAAAGCTGCATCAACATCGCGCCCTTACCTCAAGCATTAAGTTAGGCATGTTAGGCCAGCACGACTAGACATTATGGTACTGTGACATGCCATAACACGAGGGTCAGATACCGTGACAGAACAAGAACCCTTGCTTGCCATATCTACGAGTACTCCTCTTTCCCACGCTAGAAGGAAGGTAAGTCTAAGTCAGTCCGTACTGCTACACTTCGGACAAGAAGATTAGTCAGATTCTGACTGAGACGAGTTTAACTCCGTGGCTGTGAGAATCTGACTGCTACACAAATAACTGCTCTTGAGGTCGTGCAGATTTGCAAATTACTTTAACTACTGCGGCCCACTCCGACTTTGTGAAACTTTTTCGATGGCCACTAGTGTTCGATAAATAGGCTGAATACAATGCTCCAGTTCAGAGACTAAGGTAGAGAACAGGATTACCAGACCTACTTTTTGCCAAGGGACCAAATCTTGTCCAGAAAAAAGCCAAACTCTAACACCAGGGGCCAAAAAGCGGTCAACCATTTTTTCCAATTTTAACAGCAGTTACAAAGTCATATGAACTCATATGTAGTAATTTTTAAATGGGAATGCTCCTCAACCACAATTCGAGCTTAACAGCAAAACAAGTACATGATGAAAGATATTCAGGGAATGACGTAATTTCCATATGCAGCCATAAACTGAGATAAATTTCCTATCCTCGATAAGCGCTAATAGGGATTAACAACATCTGAATAAAGTAAACAAACACATGTACCTTGGGAATGAAGCACACCTGACCAAATAGATAACAATAAGTTTGGTAACGTAACTAGTTATCACTGCTACCTCTGCCATGGTAGCAAGTAACAGTTATTCTACTGAACTTATAACTGAGGCTTCTAACAAAGTTTTATAATCGAAAACCTAAGGAATTTGGTCAAAATCTGCAATCCGTTAGTCAAAAGAGTGAAAAAGTGGTTTCTTAGACAGGAACCAGTGTGACCAGATCTAATTTTTGGAAGGGGCTAAATACAACCTGAAAAAGGGCCAAAAAAGAGCCAAAGGGCCAAACAAAAATTTTTGGGCTAACAAGTGTTATTTGAGATCAAATTTCTTAAATTTGGCACCAAAAGGGTCAACCTGGCAACCCTAGTAGAGAATACTAGTTAGTCCTCGAAAAATTAGCAGTTAGTATCGTTGTCGTACGAGTTGAGCAAAAATGTTAACTCATGCAAGGCCTTGTGAAAAGATCCTGACTGTGAGAAACTAAAATCAACTTGAGACAATTTAAGAGCTGTGTACAGTTCAGATGTAGATGGCAAGCAATTATTCGATAAGAGTCTAGATTGCAAAATGCTGGTTTCAAGTGGCGTAACTTAATATTATCGTGTCCTGATGTCCTCCTGACATTCTTCGAATTGCTTTGCAAATAATGCTGACGATGGCAGTTCTACACTATTTACTGCAAGCTGCAAACGATCTTTCAGTAAACTGAAACTGTTCCTTTCATACCTCCGGGTCCGGGCCTCATTGATGAACAATAAGTCAGGGAAGATTATGTGATATAACTTTGATGAAAATAGAAAGGGACGAAACGGAAAAAGTTTAATTTGATGAAATCATAGATGGCGTTGCTTTGATAAAGGCACGGAAAGTGTTGTTTTGTTTTAATTAACATTTTTGTGTAATTTAACCGGAAAAGGCTGGATATGTTTATGTCGCGATGGAATTGTGGTTTTCGAACAAAAGTGATACATGACTTACATTAAGTACTTTAATGCACAATTCAGATTGAATGTGTTTCATTTTAAAGGAAATTGTCGTTTGCAGTTGCAATATGTTGTTTGATTTTTTATGTAAGGTACACAATTTTGTCAGGCAACACTGACACTATGTAGACCTATAGACTACGTACGATAACGTTATTATTTGAATGTTTTGATGTTCATCATAATAAAAATGAGTATAGAAGTATGTTGTAGCCGTTATGGATAATTTATATGTTATTTGCTGAAAAGTTTAAAGCAAAAATAAACACAAATATTTTCCGTTTTAAACAATTAATTTTCTGTATGGTTTATCTTTCGTAAAAATTGTGCCTATATTTAATATTTAAATAATTAGAAATAGAAGGGCGCACATTTAAATTTTGCCATGGGCGCCACTTTGCATAGATACGCCACTAGCTGTACCTAACAATTAAAAATGTTTTTGAAAATTTCGGGAAGGGGGAAATGCCCGGTTGCCCTCCCCTGGTTGCGGGATCTGCTATCAAGACTTGTCAGCGTCACTTTGAAACAAGAGCTGCAAACGTCTGGGATCTCGTCCAATACGGTCAATAAAACCATGCTTGTCTTTGCTAAATTTTTCAGTTAACGCTCATCATACGTAAACCGGACAATTAGACTTGTATTTTGACGCGACTACGGACTACTTACCAGAATTAGAACACCGCACGCAGGTTTTACAAAATTGAGCAGTTGAATTAAGAAAGCTCGCCACACCAAATAAAGCTTTGCACTCGGTATTCACTTAGACGTCAGAACTAAACATTAGCGATTAAAACGTGGTCACACTAGCCTGCATAGACGTATTCTGACAAGCCACGTATTTTTATACGGCGTGAAAAGAAGCCTGCGTAAGCGTACAGTACTGGAAAAATTATTATGGATTTTTTATTTTCCCAGGAAATTGGTGTTTTACTCTGATTTTTTAGGTTATTTTCTGATTTTTTCGGTACATGAATGAAGGTGAGGATGGTTCAAATAATAGAAGCTGCAGTCCCACATACCCCAGATTCAGGTTGTGCGAAATTGCTTATTATGACGTAATAACTACTGAAGTGAATATTAGAATCAAAAAATGATTCAGCTGAACCTGAGTGGTCTCTACTGCCTGATGGACCATTTTACTCTGAAATAGTTAGCGAAGCTTCGTGTTTAGCCAGAATTACAAAGTATTTTAAAAGTTTTCCTGACTATTTAATGGGATAAGAATAGACACAAGCAAAATTGCAGGTGTTTGAACGAAGTCAGAAAGATGGGAAAGAGAAAAGAATAGATTTCCAAAAAAAGAGGACAAATCACCGTTTTACTCATGCACAGTGATCTCAAACAGAAAGACACAGCCAAGGAATCAAATGCATCAGCTCCAACTCTTACTGCTGTAAGAAAGAAACTGGAACTGGGAAGAGTTATGGACTGTTTAGGGATAGGAAAATGTGGACAAAAGAGGAAAACAATACCTAGGCTTAATCAAAAAATCAACGCAGTGGCATTGGGAAGTAGAAGAACATCATGCAAAGAACTTTCTATGCAATTGGCAAACGACGGTATTATGGTGGACAGGAGAACCACCAACAACCGTCATTTTAAGCAAAGTCTGAAGCCATACAGGCCTAGAAAAAAGCCTCGGTTAACACAGAAAATTAAGCAGGCGAGATATCAATGGGATGTACAGCATGAAAAATTGGACATAAGAAGAATCGTCCAACGAAAGCTCTCGATAAATGTCAAAAGTGACTATAGAATAGCTTTCCTAATGTTAACAATGTTCTTCTGAAGAATTTACAGCAAATATACAGTGGTTCTAAGCTTATTGGAAGCATTTACAGGACAATTTTCTTAGCAAAAAAGTTGGTACTGAGAATGGTTTGGGAGTTGTTCAAGAACAACCAGTGATGATTTCCTTCATAACATATTACCAATCGTAAACACGGGGTTTGTTTCTTTGTTTCAAGTTATTTTTTCGGAGGAATTAACCATTGCAGTAGCTTATGATAGGGTGCAGACAGTTAGCCGAAGGTCTGGTGAGGAATATCTGCCAGCATGTTTAAAAAAGCAGTCAAACCTCCCGCCAAGATCATGGTTTGGGGGGCAATATTGGTTCATGGAACCAGTAGAGAAGGATCCATGAATCAAATAAAATACGTGGAAGTGTTAGAAAGACGCCCGCTAGTGCTTATGACAAGGTAGGAGTGGTTTCCTGGTAGCGACTTCATTTTTCAACAAGATGGTGCTCCATGCCATACTTGAAAGGTCTCGATGAAATGGTTCAGGGACAACAAAATCAAGGTATTGATATGGCCTGGAAACTCTCCAGATATGAATCACATAGAAAATTTTTGGGACATCCTCAAACATGAGATTTATTCAGAGTCAACCAACAAACCGCTAACCACAAAAAGAGAGCTGGTAGAACGGCAGATCAAGGTGTGGTTTTGCTGCAAGAGAATGACAAGATTTCGCAAAACCTTTATTGAAAGCATGCCTGATAGGATGAAAGCTTTAATTGCCTCCGAGGGATGACAAACCAAATTCTGAACTGATTCAGCATCTGACGAAAAATTTTTTAAAGTTGCTTCGTTAGTGTCATAACGTTTTTGAAGTTGTTTTGTTTGTTTTATTGACTTTGTGAATGAAAAACGCGTTTTTTAATGGAAAAATAAAAAATCCATAATAATTTTTCCAGTACTGTAGTGTGATACTCAGGCACATTGGTTACAATCAGTGGTGTTACTGACGGGGGAAGGGGTGCGAACTCCCCCTGGCAAGCTAAATTAAAATAACAGGCCCCCACTCAGCTTATATGTCGGTATTTAGTATTATTTTGGTTTTCAGTAGGTTGCTGTTTTGTTGCGTTATTCGAAAGTTTTTAGTGTTTTCCGGTTATTTAGGTTGTAGTATAGCCATCCACATCGGGATTCGCTATCAGTTCTTACATTTTTTCTGAGTATTGGCTAGTGAACCCCCTACAATCGCCAGTGGGCTCCCTTCAGCTAAGTTTTACTCCCAGACCTCCAGCTACGCCACTGGTCACATCGCACTAACAATCGATTTTTCAAACTTGTGGAAACATTGCTACAGATTCACTCATGCATATTTTCAAAAAGTATATATGCGCGTGGCTTACCGCTATCAGCAGTCACTGTCTCGCTGTATTGCCTGACAAGAAGTCCACGTTCAACAGTCACATGCAAGCAAAATGCCTGCTACCGTAACACGAAGTGAACCTTTGAAAATTTGTTGCCATGTTGTTGTTACGCAATAAAGACCAACAGCAGAACATCCGTTCGCAACTTTCGCAACCTGCCTCTGCAGGCAAAGGAGGGGACATGAGTGAATTGCAAGCTCATCACTGCACGACACCATTATGGAATTCGTGGTTTGGCTCTAGACTTTTCACGTCATATGTAAAGAATAGACAGCAGTTTGTTTTTGCGAATGGAGTTCAGTCTGATAAGCTGCAAATCACTTGTGGTGTGCCGCAAGGTTCGACTCTTGGTCCTGTGCTATTTTTGTTGTATATTAATGATCTCTCCCTGTCTTCCAATTTTTTTTGTAATATTTTTGCTGATGACACAGCATTACATATTTCTGATACCGATCCTAACAATTTGGAGAAAAAGACTAATATCGACATAAACAGTGTATTCAATTGGTTGCAAAAGAATAAACTCACATTAAATCTGTCTAAAACCAAAACTATTTTATTCAATAATCATAACCGACCTGTAACTCTAAACATAAATTGCAACAATGTTCCATTAGAACAAGTTAACTCTACTAAATGCCTAGGCACCACAATTGATTCCAATTTAACATGGAAAGAACAGATTGCTTCAGTTGAAAAGAAAGTAGCTCAAGGATGCCACGCCCTCTTCTAGCTTCAGCCAATTTCTGATATCAAAATATTACGGAAAGTCTACTTCTCTTTAATTTATCCTCATCTCCAATATGCAATTCTGACCTGGAGTAAAGTCCCTGCGACGTATTTAACTCATCTGAAGGTACTTCATAACCGTTCGATACGCTGTATTTGTAAAATATCTAGAGCTGCTCACGTCCCAATGCTAGATCTATATCACTCATGCAAAATATTGCAGATTAATCGAATATATGAATACGAATTAGGAAAATTTATGTACAAAATAGTTAACAACTGCTTTCCAAGTTTCATCTCCAATTGTTATTCTCATATTAATGAAAGACATAATTATCCCACTAGAATAGCTACTAATAACAATCTCACTACAACTTCATCAAAAAAATCTTCAACACGAAGATCTGTACAATACACAGGACCAAGGCTCTGGAAAAATATTCCCAAAGACTTGAGAAACAAATCATTCCTAGCCTTTTGTCCAACATACAAAAAATATTTCTGGATCAAGTTGTGTTGCAGTATATCTATCTATAGGGAAATAATTCTTTTAATTTTTGCTTGTATGGTCCAGTTCTGTTTAATGTTAACGATTCTTTTGATTTACTAGTCGACGCAGCTAATTTTTCACTGAACTAGAACTTAACAAAAACGTGCTCTATTTGTCTCAATGTCCTGTTTTACAAATATTTTTCGATGACACCCCCTGGTCTGCTTAATGTGCTAAACTACATTGCTGCCTGTTGTCGTTTTTTACGCGTTGTGTGTCTTTTATATTGCGTTTTGTATACGTTTTGTTTACTTTTGTTTATGTGCCTTTTGTTTTGTGTGTGTTGCGTTATTAGGGGCTTGATTCGATAACTTTGCGGTCCCTCGCCCCATAACAATAAACTTAAACTCATCACTGCACGACACCATAACTGTGAACCTGGCGCTTGTGCAGTGTTAGTGTCATACCGGCAAATAAACTGTCAGTGCAATAATTAAATAAATTATTTGGAATTAAGCTGCTGATTTCAGGATTTCTAGAAATTTTTGACCCTTAATCTCAATTTCCAATGGGGGGCAAATGCCCGTTTTGCCCCCTGCGGACGCCCATGAACATATGGTTACAGGCTTTGATGCAGTCAGATTGTTTGTATTCGTCCCTACTCTTTGAACACTATACACGCATTTTACTCTGTGAATGAGTGATAAAACTTCGCTGTATCCGTTTGATTGATGGCGTGTCTTGCCACATGACGCAATGCTTCCGCATTTTACCTAGACTCGACCAATTTAGGAATTGGCGCCCTACTGAGCTGTAGTTTTGTAACAAGTGTTACGTATTAGCTAACTTTAGTGTTAAGAATGTGTCCGTAACCCTATGGTTCTGTCTTCAGTGCAGTTGCAAAAAGTGTCTGTAACCCTGTGATCCCCCTGGCTTCAATGCAGTGGCGTAGCCAGCCCAAAATTTGGGGGGGCGAAAAATTTTGTGGAGGGCCAAAATGTTTGTTTTTCGACGAATAACACGATTTTGTTTGAAAAAATGCCTCTCAAGGCACAAAATGACTGTATTTTCTAAAAATTTGGGGGGGCATGGCCCCTTTGTCTCCCCCTGGCTACGCCTATGCTTCAATGCCTTGTACTACGTACTGTTTTGTCTGTTTTTATCGACGTGCGTTCTGCAGAGTGTGTGTGTTCATACTATGGGCTTCGTGTCTGCTCACGAACAAATAAATTGAAATTGTGCTGCACCACCATAGATTTAGGGATTTTTTGCTGCTATTCTAGGGACTTTTGGAATTGCATTTGTGAGAGCCCTGCTGGCAACAGTCCTGAAACTAGTTTTTCGCTTTGAAGGCTTTTAGAGTCTTACGTCGGTTATAAGTTTGCCATTTTGCATTCCTCTTTTCAGCACCCCCTTTCCTTGCAGTGATGCCATCAGACATCAAAAATAAACTTGTAACAAAACAGACCAATTTTGCACAGTCCAAGCAGCAGGTCGAGAACTGTGCAAGCGAAAGCGACCGCATTCGTGATTACGTCATCTGAGTAAGTCTGGGAAGTTCTCACGCGCGAAAGAAATAAGGGAACAATAGTATTATTACGAAAAATTGAATTGTTGATACTATTCGATAATAGAGGCTGGGTGAAAGACCGGCATGAAAGTCGTGAAGTTCAATGAAGTTTAAAACATAATTTAGTTTTTTAGAGTATTTTTATCTCTGTTTCTACTTCAATAGTCAACACAAAGGGCGCATTTGTAGAAAAGGTGCGCCACTCAAGGGGGGCCGCAGCCATTTCGGGGGGCAGTTGTTTCAAACTTCCCCCCACTGGATCCGCCACTGTCAAGGAACATGCATAGACTGTCCTATATGTTAGCCTACTTTAGAATTTCAAACTTGGCGGAGTCAAGGCAAATAATACTTCCATGATTTGAGGAGGAGGAAAGAATGCGAAGCAAACCTCTTCGGAGTCGGAGCAGATGCAGAGTCAAAAAATGAGACAAAGTCCACCTCTCACCATAGTGGTATCTAAAAAATTTATAGATTTTTCTGTCACAACATCATAACTGCAAAGACTTAAAAGTAATCACTTAGCAGCTGCTGAAGCTCAGTAATAGCATGCAAGATATAAAACCAGACACAAACAAAACAATGCAAACGTCTCATTAGCACCAGGATACGCATGTGTAGCCTTATAATGGACTGTGCTGAATGGTATGATGTAGGCCATAAAAGTTAGCCTACTACATATGCATGACAATCACGAATCAAGAAAGGGGACTGAATGAACGAAAGGACCAATTCCGTCACTTTGATGACATCATAAAGAGAGCGGACTAGTATCACTGGTCTTGGTCAAGGCTCAACATTTGAACAAACAGACTGTGCAATCCCGGCGGATTTGAGAAACTGCACTGAACCAAACTGCTCAAAACAAAAAAACTGCAGCCCAAATCTGAACCTAAGTTCAGTTCATTCCCATAGCCAATGGCCGTTGGGGCGCTTTAGCAGCATGCACGATCGTTTGCCAGTTATTCCGGTCCCAACAGTTTCTTAAACAATGTTCGTGGCTCAAGCCAGTCCATGAGTGAATATTTTCAATCCAGCTGGTCTTTGGACGACCTCGAGCTCATTTACCTGATAAAGAACCTTGCATTATAGTGTTCGCGAGAGAGCCCGTGTGGCTGGATACGTGCTCAAACCAGAACCGTCGCCAGTAGGTCTCCAATAGGGGGGATTTACGTTCGTGTGGGG
>Ga0210059_1000109_pt1 | contig 72815 bp, 45 predicted proteins | sample Ectturendosymbi2_FD_188042 | JGI IMG/M metagenome (GOLD analysis project Ga0210059, IMG submission 188042) | Ecteinascidia turbinata endosymbiont from Florida, USA - Sample 2 (SPAdes) (version 2) | ecosystem: Host-associated > Tunicates > Ascidians > Unclassified | place: Key West, Florida... | reverse complement strand
AAAAATATCTCGCAAAAGCATTTGATACCTTGGTCAAAACAATTTACATGCTTTTGTGCGCCACTGAGCATCTCCATCCGACGTTTTTAGCCATTTACTTCAGAACCTGTTGTCAAAATGTCTTCATATTCTTCCCACTGCCGTATTGAAATTTGATAATAAGTGAAAGTAGTTATAGCTGGTGCGCTGTTTCGGTGTTTGTCATCCCCTTATGCCCATGGGAAGGGGGAAATGGGCATTTGCTACCACCTGGAAATTGGGTCTAAGAACCAAAAATTTCTAGAACACCTAAAATCAGTATCTTAATTGACTTAATTCTTGCAATGACAGTTCCATTTGCCGGTATGACACTCACACTGCACAAGAGCCGGTTTACTGTTCGGGCAACATGCAGTGATGACCGATGAGCTTGCAGTTCACTAAATCCGCTACATTGCCTGCAGAGGCAGGTTGCGAAACTTGGGGGAGGATAGTTTCAAAATTAGCCTTTATCGCATAACAATAACATGGCAACAAAGGGTCTCTTAAGCTACGGCAGTGGGCATTTTGCTGCATGTGACTGTTGAACGCAGACATCTGTGGCAGGTAATGCACCGAGGCAGCGACTGCTGATAGCAATAAGTCACGGTGCGAAAAGAAACATACGATGTGAAAACTGAAAAGAAATATTGCTGCCAACGAAGCGCATTTTTGGGACTGTTGCAGTAACGTGGGTCATTTTCTTTGTGGTGTAGCAAGGGTAAAGCGTTATGTGAACGTCTATTTGCATTTGTATCGCCAACAGCCTGAAATGGACAACCAAAATGTCGACTTTGCCTACCCTGGAAAAATTTTTGCGGACGCCCATGCCTGTGTTATTAGTGTTTACAATCTAACATCTGCTTTGTGCTTCACTATATAACCATTTTTGTGTTATTCGAGTACCCTTTGTTCCAGCTTCTCGGTTAGCGTGTCACTGAATGTGCGATTCACCACGATCGGGATATGCTCGAAGACTTACAGCCATATATTTGTGGCACGAACAAACGAAGACTTAAGCCCATATATATGTAACGTTTGTGAGTTTTTAGGAACTAATTATTGCATGCCCACACGATGGCAAACGGGCCCCCTTCAGAAACATTTTCCCCCCTGGCTCACATCTCTGGATACGCCACTGACTGTGGGTGGCGGCACTTTTCGACTCGCCCCGGGACGGCGCTTCCCCATGTCGAGTCCCTGGTTATAGGCTACTGCCTTGCTCCCCCATTCAACTTTTTCTGCAAACCGCGACGATATCGCAATAACGCAATTTCAGAAACAGGCTGAAAAAATGACAGAACAGAAAACGGGTCGGCGGGAAAAGCAATTGTGTTCTTGTGCTTCCATTTCTATTTTAGGGGGTTCAAACCTTTGTTCGGGGTGCTAAGCTCCCAGAAGCTCCCCGTGGCGACGTGATCGGTGCTATAAACCCTCTCAAGCATCTGGCGCTCCCGATTCCTTCGGTTTTGCTGGACATTTTGCAACAAGTTTCAAGTGGTTATCTTCCAAGTTGATCTAGCTCAGTTTTGGGGTGGCCATTTTGGGTCGTCTGGCGGGGGTGCCCCACCACTTAAAACGTCTGGCATTGGCCATTTAGTGTTCCTGGGATTATGCTGGAAATTTTGCAACAGGTTTCAAGTGGTTACCTTTCCAGCTGATCTAGCTCAATTTTTTTTGAGGAGGGGTGATTTTGGGGTTTGGCGGGGGCGCCCCACCACTTAAAACGTCTGGCATTGGTCATTTGTTATTCGTGGGATTATGCTGGACATCTTGCAACAGGTTATAAGTGGTTACCTTTCCAGCTGATCTAGCTCGATTTTGGGGGTGCAGTTAAACACCCCCATGACCACACCCTGCAGCTGTGACACGGTAGACCACCAGTTCCTTGTACAGGAAGCCATACTAAATGATGTGATATCAGTAGAAATTGGTTACCTTTCCAGCTAACTTAGACCCTCTGGGCTCCCGGTCTAATAATGTCGTCATCCTCAAAGCACGTTTGCTGGGTCCTGCGTTTGGTGCATCGTGTCGATTGTTACGTGTGAATCAGGCGAATAAACTTGTGGTTGATCGTGCTTGATATGTACCTATCAGGTGGTTGCGGCCCTGACGTGGATGTGGAGAAAGGTCTTTTTCAAGATTCAAAAGAATTGAAAATGAACTGAAAGAAACGTAACAAGGTTAGATGGCGCCCGGGGCATGAAGCAAGTTTGGAGCCCCCATGTTCGAACCTGAGCTCTTTTGGAAGCAAATTACCTTGTTGATGAATGTAGCCTACATGTTACATTGTTGGGACTTTTCGGCGGCACCCGCAGCCATTTTCTCCCCGGTAGTGGTTCGGCGCCCCATTGTGATTCGGCCCCGGGGAATTGTGCCCCCTGCCCTTCCCTCATTACGCCCTGCAACGGTCATGTTGATATTCATGGAAACTCGGTGGTAGACCCTGGCGTTATCATTGTGCAGCAAACAAGCTGCGAGCCTCTTTTTCCCGATGCTCAAATGCAGTTAAAATTTTGTTTTTTCGTTCCTTTTGTACGCCCATGTATGCATCACAATTATTGTGTAATTTCAAAAAGTCTTGCGGGCAGATATTGCGTGTGGCCTATAATTTTGGGTGCAGAGCTCTATACAACCTGCCGTGGAGAGCGAGTGTTAGTAGTCATCAGGTTCAATGTAACATTCCTATCTTTGAGGCCGTGTTAAGAAAAAAATATGTAACTGTTTCTCTAAAGATGCAGAAAGTCTTAACAAAGTATGCATGCGTGCTTTGATGCAGTCGGAATGTTTATATTCGTCCTTGTTCTTTGAACACAACAATCGCATTTTACTTTGTGACTGAGTGCTCGAATGTTGCAGTGTTTGATCGTCTAAGGCAGGGGTTCCCAACCTGGGGTACATGTACCCCCAGGGGTACATTTGCCCATCTGAAGGGGTACATTTAAGGTTAGCAGTAGAAGGGAAAATATATTTATATTGTTGATTTCCAAATATTTATACATATATCAGTGAATATTATTTTCAAAAATGATTATGCTTATTGTTAAATACACTGTATCTATGATTGGCATGGTCGTAGTCAGGGGCAAAGTTTTACGGAGGAGAATATGTTTAAGTACGTCCGCAGATAGGTATTTTGTGTAATGTAGTTTGTGTACATTTAACGTCCTGCCCTAGTTTAATCTTAGCTGAGCAAATCAAATAGAAACTGAAACTATGTCATGTTTGTCGTTTGCACTTGGAAAAACTTATGAAATATTGCACAGAACATATTGCAAACCACTTATAGTACAAAGACATTACAACACAATTCTTCTGTGTCCGGATGCATCAAACCACTTGATAATGTTGTCTCGGTTCGCGTTACGACCTCGATGAATGTGTAATGTAGTGAAGCCAGGCCATTGAGCCTGTTTTACGAGGTTGCAATCCTCGGACAAATCGTGAGGCGTCTCGAAGCAGAAAAAGAGCGTTCATAGGAGCACGAGCTAATTGATGGGAGAGTTTTTGACATGTGTTTTATGTTTGGAAAGAATTGTCAGTTTGCTGCTGCCATCGACTGTGTCAATGTGCTGAAATTCATCTCATGATCTTCAATCTTCTGCTTCCATATTTCAACTTCTTGCATCAGGGGACCCTTGCATGGAAGATCAACGTATCATGCCACAGACCCGAGCACATATTCGTTCTGTTTATGAATGTTGTAGTCCAGGACATGAAATAAGAAACTTAAAGGATAGGGACTACTTCATTTGGGAAGTGTCGCTCCATTTCGCTAGTGATGTGAACAACAAATGGGTAGAACACATTTCATCGGAAGTATGCCTCTGTTGTATCAGCTTCAGCAATTGCCCTATTCTTCTGGCGATTAGAGAAGCTGAGCATGGTCTCTCTCGAATGACAAGTTGTCTAATTCAGCAGTTAGCCACAACGCACTTGCATCAACCAGAATATTACAGCTTCAGTTCTTTGTTTACCAATGAAAATTTTTCTGCGATTAGCTTCAGCCTGTGCCTAAACGAGATCACAGCTGGATTTGTTTAATTCCAAGGATAGTCGTTTCACAAAGCCGATTTGTTGTATGACCACCATCGAAGACAAACTCAAAACTTTTCATGAATTTGGCAAAACCTGCAGCTTTCGTGCAAGTATCCCTAGTTGATTCTTCAATTTGTAACAAAAAGAGTCTCATGGATAATCTTGTACATTGTCAACAAGACACTGAGGGAGCTGGGCTTCGTCCCCAGCGGCCACCAGAAAGCCCAGGTAAGCAATGAAATAAACGTTTGATTGGAGTTGAAAACAATCCATTCTTCTCTGGGGGTGGCAACACAAAAGGTAGCTGCAGTGCCACTCTTCTGGAAATAGCCACACAATAAAATATGATTTGATTTAACATGGCAAAAATATTTTGTGGCAGAATTACAGAAAGCTTCACCGAGGCAAGTGCCTCATTTGCCTCAGTGTAGTAAAGGCCTAGATTAGTCATGATACAGTAAAATCATTGACAAAGAGTCGATTGACTTTCAACAGAACTTTTCAGATGAAGTTCAATAAAAAATTCAGTGGATTTTTGTTATTTTACTCGGCCTGGCTGAATTTGCCATAAGATGTTTTAGGGGTACATGCTCATCTATCGAAATGCTGAAGGGGTACGTGGTCAGAGAAAGGTTGGGAACCCCTGGTCTAAGGTAGGAGTGGGCAATTAATTTGGCTCGGGGGCCACTTGGAGAAGACCGCGTGAAGCGGAGGGCCATACCTTCTAATGAAGTGTTTCTCAACTTTTTGTTTTATGACCCCCTTTGGTATTTTCACGCAAGCTGTGACCGCCTTCCTGCAGTGGCGATTTTACAGTAGAATGAAAAAAGTGGGGGGGCCACTGCGGGGCCAAGAAGAAAGTAGAGGGGCCAACATGAATGTCTATCTTGCATGGTGATTTTTCACTGTTTTCAAGATTAAGTTGGTATGATTAACCCTGTCAAACCCAATATAGGCTTGTGAATATCGTTAAATGTGAACTAGCGTTGTTATTCACTAACGACACCTAAACGCCACTGCAGATGCAATCACACACGTGTACTGTTGTGCCGACTATTCTGTGCTAACCATGCAACTTCCACAGCCCTGCACATGTAAAACGAAATACCATTTTCCGTTCACAATTGTGCCGACCCACATGAACGAAAACAACTCCACGAAAGTGAATACAATTCACATGAAAGCGAAATGGTTCCACTTCCAACCACCTATTCCATATTGACACAGAGCCAAGTAGGCTGTTGATAGCCAACCAGTTTCATCAAAATATTCTTGCTACAAAACACAAAAAATAAGCCATTTGCCAACGGATTGGTGACTACTGACTAATCCGTTTTTGTGGAAGCTCATGGTCATTTTGTGATTGTGGTGTAACCATAACCATGTTATGTTATGCAACTACTATTGCGAGTGCAATGCCCATCTTCAGCGTGAATAGGGTGAGGACTATTCAGTGCAGTTAAGCTCAGAGAGGTTGCGACCCCAGTGGCGCCTAAAGTAGCATAGCAGCGCCGCAGTAGGAATGTGTGTATCGGTTTTAGGGGCGTGTACCTGATCGCAACACGTAATAGCAGGCGTAAAACTAATTTTGCAGAATATTCCCAACAAAGTTTTCATTTTAATACTCACACTGAATTTTCCTCTGTCTTATCCTCAAAAGCTGGCTTTCAACCCTGCGTTGATTTATGACTGTCTTGCCGTAAGCGAAACACGCACTAACTCTGAAAAGATTCAGACAAATAGACAATGAACAATATGATTCTCACACAAATCCCTGCACAGTCTACGTTAAAATTTTATATCATCAGCACCTCAATGTAACTTTATCCTTCGATTGTCATGTCGACTGTCAAATTCATCAACGAAATCATCTAAATCTATTTTTCAGCTCGTGTCTTTCAACTGAAAGTAGATCAGTGTTACCCAATTTTTCAGTGGTCATGGAATTTCTGGGAAATGTTTTCACTAATTTCATTTTTGAAAAATGTTTGTCGCATGAAGCGCTGGTGACGGGAAGAGTTACGGCTACCAGTAACAATTAAACGAAGCTTTTTAAGTAGCTGTAAATTAAAACGATTGTTCGAGCAGTATAGGCAGCTTCGACTCCTTCCGAAGCAAATTCTTTGCCAAAGTTAATTTCATGTTTTAAATCGTTTTTAGTATGAATATGATTTGCGAATTCTTTCCCAAACAACGCAGTGTCCCGAATCAACGTAGCAATGTTAGGAGTTTTCTGGACCCAGTCTATCAACGCATGCTAATTTCGACCGACCACGCCATCCAAAACCACGTGTGTTGGCAAGGCGGGATTTTTACTTCAGGAGCGCTAGAATCGTTATCGTCACCCACAAGGTCAGCAAATGAAAAAGAGAGTGCAGGCTGCCTCGGCTCCCCAGGGTTGTCAGATTTGATTTTTCGACGCCAAATTTCACAAATTTGACTTTTTTTAGAGACAGTTGGCGTCAAAAAAGTTTTTTGTTTTTTCTCAATATTTGGCTTTTTGTGGAGGCAGTTGGCACATGCTATCAGACTGGTGTCTTCGCTTTTTAAACATCTTGCTGAAAAGTGTTATTAGGATTTTTTAGATATTGCTTGGTGTATTTTCTCAAACGTTATCTGGTAACAGTAACCCATTGAAGAATAAAGTTGTCGCATATCTGGCAACCCATAATGCCAAAGGTTCGAGTGGAAAATGTGGAAGATGAAGAATGCTACTACTGTATTCTTCTAAAATGTCCTACAATTGATAAATAAGTTTAAATTTCATGTTGTTTAACAATTTGGCTTTCTTTGTCCGGTTTGGCTTTTTTTAGACGTGGTTCGGCTTTTTTCTCAAAAGATGTCTGGCAAGCCTGCGGCTGCCAACATTATTACTCCCAAAGGCAAAAATTGCTCTACGGCTTCCGAAGTTAATGACCGGTTCGCCACTAATCAAAATGACATCAGCGTGGAACTACAATCGCTTTATGAATCTAACACTACTTCCGTAAGATCTTTCGAAGTCATATACACAAGGGACCAGAACGCACTACTGCAACCAGGATAACTTCGTATAAATTAACTGAAACCAATTCTTAATGCATTCACAAATCTTTTGCTACTGGGACAAGCAACAATCTGCCGAAAGTAATATAATCCAGTTCCATCTCATACTGAAATGCTCTAAAGATCAATCTTCCCATTTCTGCGACTGCGTCTTAGTTTCGAAAAGAATTTTTCAACACCACGACCGCGGTCTGACTAAATTTCACGCAGGATCTGAGCAACTGCTGGTGTGCATCGTCATAAACATTCTAGCTTCCCGGCCGTCAAAAACAACAACACAGCTTATCATGCATTTGGAAAATATTGAATGCAGGCTAGAGGGTTACTAAATGATCGTTTAAAATATTGCTGGCCAGAAGTAATCTACTGTGTATGTTGACCAAACGAACTTGAACGGGAAATTAAGAAAAAATTGGGAGGGGGCCAAGCAAAAATCTGGGGGGGCCAAGGCCCACCCAGCCTCCCTCTTAGAATCGCCACTGCTAGTATGATCGTTGCACAGAGTTCAGGCAGGGCAACGCAGCATTGTTCTCTAAGCAAATTATGTTTGATGAGGGCCACCTCACGACGTGAATAGTAAAAGTTTACGCATACCTCAACTCTTGACCGCTGAGTGGTTTCCCCATTAAATTTTAGCAAACCGTCTTTGTCCTCTTGTCGTAGACCTACGTTACATTGCACATTGTTTTTTTTATTGGAAAATTGCATGTGGGTTGGTTGAAAACATTGCCTTGAAGAAGCTTGCCTGAACAGGTTGGCGAAACGCTGGCAAATAAGCAAAATAAAAGTAATCGCCAAAAGAGAGACTTGATTCGCTTGAAAAAAAAGTGGTCGATTTTTTTCGAAACTAAAACAGAAAAATTTTCACTGCGCATTTTCGTCAGTCTCTTTCGCGACCCTGTTTTTTCTTGTTGCCTAACAGTCAGCCTGGTTTTCCAGGACAGTCAAGCAACAAACCGCGACACCACCCGAAAACTAAGACGAATGGCACCCTACTCATGCCTGTGTAGTCATATTGACAATCAGTGTTGCCACTCTGTTCTTATGGAAAAGCACTAGATTTTATGATAATAAACACTAGATTCACAAAAAAATACTAGATCACAAATAAGTTAGCTGTTAAAGCAAAAGGCTAACTTACACTCAATGAGAATGGCCAGAAAATGCGTTGCAGTGTATACAAAGACATTTGAAAACCAGCGGCAAAGAAAACCGGATATACAGTAGCAGCAACGCTTGTATTTGAAGCCTGCTACAGGTCACTGAAATTTTTAACAGATGACCACAGTGACTTCGTAGAGGTTTAACTCGAAACAGATTGTATGCTCTTGTGTAATTTAAGATGTAATTAGTAGGTAGAATTTTTAGCAAACTGCAATTCCACGAAATCAAAGTCTCAATTATAGTTACAATTTAAAAAAAATTGAGTAATTAAACACATTCAGCTCACTCATAAAAAAACACTAGATAGCTATGAAAACACACCAGAACACTAGATGAAATGCAAAAACACTAGATCTAGTGGAAAAACGCTAGGAGTAGCACCATCACTGTACTGCAGTGTTGCCAGATGGTTGTCACCTAAACCTGCTAAATCGTGTCACGAAAAACTGCTAGATCCTGCTAAAAACCATGTCACCAAATTTTAGCTGAAAACCGCTAAAATAGTAAAATTCTGCTAAAAAATTGGCATTTTTGAGGTGTTTAAAATAGACTTGTAAAGCTATGTATCAATTTTTGGTCTTGCACTCACTATCAACTGACCAGACATTAGGCCTACGACTTCCTGGCGTAACTGAACCACCTGGAAAAATCATATGTGTCGTGGGATAAAAATATATTCTGCCAGTGTAGTCTTTTAAACTCAATGCGCTCACTAAGCAGTAGCGTTGCCACTCTGTTGTTACAGAAAAGCACTAGATTTCATGATGAAAAAACACTAGATTCACAAAAAGAACACTAGATTATGAATATGTGACAAAATTGTCAGATTATGAGAAACTTGGTGTTGTTTTCAAGAACAGGCGAGTCTTTGATGAACATTAGGCCTATACTGCATATTTATTTATTTGATTCTGACCAGATGGTCCATAGTAAAAACACACACACATGCAAACGATTATTCTTTTACCCCTTAAAATCTCTCAATATTTCTTGAAGTGCAATACCTTTACACATGATCAATTACCACGCGGGGAAAAAGACCATACTGAGTTTTATTACTAAACGCTATTGATAAGTCTTCTAAGTAATTCAATGGAAGTTAGCTGTAACACGGCCTACTTAAAATCTTAAGTAGACCGTGGCTGTAAAAGCAAAAAGGCAAACTTACACAATGAAAATGGCCAGAAAATTCGTTTCAATGCAAACAAAGACATTGCGCAAACTTATTGTAAACCAGAGACAAAGAAAACGGGAGATAGCACTACCAGCAACGCTGGTGTTTGCTTGTACAGGTCACTGAAACTTTCAGCAGATGACCACAGTTGACTTCGTAGCGGTTTAGCTCAAAATAGATTAGATGCTCTTTTGTAATCAAATAGCACAAAATCAAAAAGTCTCAATTCAGTGACAATTACAATAACTGTGTAAATGATTACATTCCGCTCACTCATAAAAAAACACTAGATAGCTATGAAAAAACACTAGAACACTAGATCAAATACAAAAACACTAGATCTTGTGGAAAAACACTAGGAGTGGCACCACTGCAGTGCTAAGCACAGACGCAAATCATTTCGGCTTCACCAAGCCATCCACGATCAAGTTGCTTGTGGTTATGATGCAATATTGTTCTTGAAGCGGCTTCGCTGCGTCATAATACAAACTGCCATGGTAATGACAATGGTATATTTATGCATCCAAACGATAAAAGGCAGCTAGTTGTGCCTGGTGGTCTTTGTGTTGCCCCACATAAAGTGTCAGAAAGAAGGTAAAGAAATTTTTGATGAAGAAGGTGTAAAAGTTTTCATCTGTAAAAATTATTGGAACAAATATTTGGTCAGGAATTTGTTACCTGCTATACCTGCTAAACGTTTTTCAAAATCCTGATAGAAAATCAGCCAGCTGCCAGATTGAAAATTTTCTAGCTAACAGTGAGAAAAACCTGCTAGATCTAGCAGCAAAACAGCTAAAATGGCAACACTGCTGTACTGTAAACTGTTGACAATATTGGTGAATATAATACAATACAAAAAACTCCTGCACTTAATCTTGTGTGCGTCACAATGAGGCGATTATTTCGAAAGAAGGCATCGCTTCGTAAGCGTCCGTAATTGTGGATAAAACTTACTGACATCACGTCAATTCAAGATAAATGCTGTCACAAATCATCAAGATGTCTAGTACAAAAGATTGTCCTTTGCCAGCTATTGGGCAAAAGGTAAATGAGAACAATTCTTCTTGCCTAAACCAAACTACGTGCAATGAGATGATTATTTCGGCATTGAAAGCTCTCAAACAAACAACCGGTTCCAGTCAAGAAGCCATAACAAAATACGTAGAGGAGAACTACGATGTACCCGAAGACGACGTTCGGCAAATTGCGCGCAGTCTGAAAGCAATGGTTGGAACTGAACTCGTTCGCGTTAAAATCGCTGGCGCCGTACGCTATAAACTTAACACAGGTGCCGCTGCCCCTGAAACCCATGGCAAACGAAAAAAATTCACCAGCACACAGTCTGCCAAACGCAAACATAACAAGAGAACAAGGGGCAAATCGATAAGGAAGTCAAGAAAGGCTGGCAGGCGAAAGAAACCTGCAAGAAAATCTGCGAATAAGCGTCGATGGGGAAAGAGACAAGCATGCGGAGCGAATAAAATTTCGCAGTGACCCCGGTGGTTAGTGTCTGTTCTTCGTCGGATTGTTTAAACCAGCTTGCTATTCTAATTTCCCTTCGGTTCTGTGCTGTACTTCCTAGTAGTTCAAGCCAGTGCTGCACTGCCAAGTGCCAGGGCGTACGTAGTATAACTTTCTAATTTTTGGGTGAGATACCGTGCACGTATTTTCATAACTTTTTTTCCAATTCCCAGCGTATACCAACTCAAACAGTTCGAGCGTAATCTTGTCGATACTGAATGCTGCAGTTGCTGTAATTAAAGTTGTTATCTGGACAATGTGGTCCGAAGGTGGTGTGATGTCACTCACGGTCCTTTTGCCTTTTCAGTATAAATTTTAGGAATTCTGCATTTGTCATAAAAAACGCCGTCGTTCGCTCGGAGGAAACAGTTTGCTGGCTAATGATGTAGTCAAGATTGTAACCTCCGAAAATGGTTAAATCTTCGAGACCGAGACTTAAAAAAACCCGAGATCAAGACCGAGACTTGAAACTTGTGAGGTATGCCGAACTTTTTCTAGAGTCTTTCAAAAAGTGTCAACATCACGTCCGAGCTGTAATTTTTGTCGAACTTCTTGCATTTTCCTGCCTCTTTTCGTAATTCCTTTCCTGCAGATACGACAGACAGCGAGCAGGTTGAATTACAGAAGCTTGACTAAGCCATATCATTCGAGTCTCGGGATTCCACCTCTGTTGGTTATAACAATCAAGAAGAGATTAAAACTTGTGCAGCGGCGTAACCAGCCCACAAGTTTGGAAGGGCCAAAATGTTTGACTTTAGGCGAGCAACAGTATTTTTGTTTGGTACGCCGCTTCTCGAAGCACAAAATGACTAGATATGCTAAAAATTTTGGGGGACATAGCCCTCTGGGCCTCCCTGGCAACGCCTATGTTCCTGTGTCTTAAAATAATCAGAAAAAAACTTTTAAAGATTACCAAGATCCTGTAAAAAAATTTAGCTGGAGCCGGAGACGGAGCCGGAGCTGGTGGTTAATTTAGCAGCTCCGGCTCCGGACCCTTTCTGAGATGCATCACCCACCACTATTTGCTAAGCGCGCTGAAAGACAAGGCTCTCTGAACTGGCTCATAGCACCTTAATATCGTCAATGATGAATTATGACTAAACAATAGCGCTCAGTCATGTATGCAACATACGCGTAGCCAGGGGGGCGAAAGGGGCCATGCCCCCCAAAAAATATTTAGAAAATATAGTCATTTTGTGCTTTGAGCGGTGTTTTTCCAAACAAAATAGCGTTATTCGCCTAAAATCAAACATTTTGTTCCCCCAAAATTTTTGACCCCCCAAATTTCTGGGCTGGATACGCCACTGGTATGCAACCAGGGCCGGTTTTAAACCGATTTGACTGATTTTTTCTAATCGGGCCCCGCGCCAAAGGGGGCCCCGCGCTCCGTCAACTTACCAAAGCAAACTTACACTTTCTATTGAAGCTTCTTGTGTATAGTGCCGGCGCGGAGCCCAGTGTTTTTTAAGTCGCTTTGAGAGACAAAAGCGGTTCTCAAATTTTTCCAACGGTCTCTTAAAGTAGTGCTTGTCAACCTGGTGTGTCGTACACCCCAGAGTGTACCAGAATTTTCCAGGGGTGTACCACCGTGATGGGGTGTACAGGGGTGCACCAGATGTGTGCTCTTGAAGAATAGCCACATTGTCTCACATATAATGTTCTTTACTCTAGCTCAGTGTTAAATTTTTTCCCGCCAGTTTTTTTGTAATGTTGGTCAGATGAACATCACTTGATCACGAATCTTTCTTTTCAAGTTCAGTGCAGCCGCCGTTTTTTAGGACAGTTAAAGAGCGCGTGGAGTCTGAGGAGTGAATTGCTCGAATGCCGCTAACTGCACAGTTTCATCGCTGCGCAGATACACTGTTGCATGTTATTCCTGTGCTGCAGCCAGGGGCTTTGAGAGAAATTTTACCTGGGGTTCGAAGACCGATACTGGGCCCCCTAACTTCTGGGTTTCTTGTTGAAACTTGTCTAGCTTGTTGCTATAGTAACTTGAACAGTGCTTCCCAAACTGAGGGTAAATTACCCCCAAAGGTAATATGCGCTTCTTCAGGGGGTAATGCGGAACCGAAACCACACTGTTGTTCTATGTTATGAGCGATCACTGCGAAATATTGAGGGTAATTAAGACATAATCGCTACCTTGACTTGGGTAAAGGCTCGAACAACTTTGGGAACCACTGATTAGAATATAGACAAAACAGCTACCATGCCAAAGATTTAGAAATATATTAATTGTGATACTGGCAACTAGCTTATACACTAGTCATTTTGGGCTTTATCACGGAAATGCTTAGCGTGGGTATACTTTCATCCTGCCGGGCTCCAGTATCTCTCGGGCCGTGGTACGATGTACCTCTTGTACCCCCTCTCATAGGCCCTGACTGTGGGTATCTGACATCTAACCAAAAATTTTTAATTTACACAACACACATCAAAAAAGTAAACGTCAAAGAGTAGTTAAAGGTGCCAAACGTTCGCTACCACTGCAGTTTGGATTCGAATGCTTTTAGACCGTGAGCTTAAACTGAATTTACTTTGCTAAGGTCAATTAAGTGTAATTGAATGTGCAGGCCTCATTAATATGTCATTCAATGTGCACCCTTGGTTAACATAGTGATATAATGTTTGGCTCAGTAAGCAATTTCGGTTTGACATAGTTGTCCTACGCCCTAACTCCAACCCTAAAACGAAACTTTATAATGAGTTCTCAGGCTTTTTGATATCTCAGTGAATAGCCAGCGCTTGCGAAATGCATGACCTGGAATATGACTCTGCACATGCACAGATGGCGTGAAGTCAGCGATTTCACAAGTCAGAAATTTCGCTTGACACTGGCCTTCGCACAGCGGCTTAAACACTTCAGGCTTCGGCCTGCAAGAAGCCGTTATTAACGAATCAGTAAGGAAATAAAAATCGTCATTGCATATATTGCAGTTTAGACGTTGTAGACATGAGCACACACTTTACATTTTGCAAGGTTTACCCTTTGAAATCATTTAAGCGATATTTACAACGTGAAAATCGCCTATATTTTACACTTTTACACCAATAGATTTTAGAGCATATCAGGGGTGTACATATTTTCGACCAAATTTAAAAGTGTGTACCAACATAAAAAAAAGGTTGACAACCACTGTCTTAAAGTACAGTATAAACTCGCTTTACTATCACCATCAAAGTAGACCAAAACTTTGCTTTACAATCATCTCGGTATTCAGATGAACAGTTGCAGTCTCTCAAATTGTCTTTGCAGTCAGCAAGTTCAAACCGAAAAGTCTGGAGGAACCCACAGTATTTTGTAAGCGTGGGATCCGTTGTCAATAAAAATCCAAGTGTACTGCGCGGATTTTAACGCCCTTATCAAAATTCTATAGCAAGAATGGTGATCGTCTTCAGTAGTATGTAGCCACGTTTTTTCATTAGCACCTCGTTAACGCAGAAAGGGGTTGAATTTTGAAGCTGTTTTCTGTTTCATTTATAAAAGCGTTTCGTCTTTGGCAGATCAGGTTTCAGTAGTTGCTGCAAAATGCGGTTCGATAGCTGTTGAATGATGATCTTTCAATAGTTAATACCACTTGTCTTCTAAGGGTAACGTTTGGTTCGTAATTGCAAATGTGCACTGCTTAGTGTTATAATAGCGTTGTTCATTTTCCATCTCGTAAAAATTTGATGAGGCTACCAACCATCAGAGGTAACCATTTGAGACTATTGGCAAATACGTTTGAAATATGCCTACTTTTAATCATGAATGACTATTTCAGGTGCTCAAAAAAAACGGTTTCTTGAAATGTAACAGAATATTACTAACAGTTAAGCCATTTGGAACGTAACAGAAGTGACAATTTGGTTCAAGTGAAGTAAGCCTCACGATCTTCTCTTGTGGTGAAAAATGCATCATGAAAAACTACCGAAATATGGGTTATGACATCACTGTTCCAGATTGGCGCCGTAATTTCTGAGATATAGCCTAACAAACTGAAAGTTGCACAAGGTTTGAAAAGTGGAATAACTTTCGTAGAAGTTTGAGGCTAATACAGTAGCCTACTTGCTTGTTTCAAAAATTAAAAAGTTGGTTTAAACTTAGTGGGAGATCTACAATCATTTCATAAGAGTTTCTTTAGTGCTAATATAGATTTGCATGCAACTTAATTCCGTTCCGTGGTATTTTTATTAAGTCGACAATTTAACAAGCAAAAAGTATGCGAAAACAATTAATCTCCTTTGCGCAGGTAAAAAAGTTTTAATAAAATATCAAGCTCGAATAGGGGGTTTAACCCCAACCCTCCCTTGCGTACTCCCTTGGCTTCCAAACGCCGAGTGCATTTTCATTGCAAAATGTTTCAGTTTGGGAAACCTATTTATGCTGATTATATTCTAGATCCAGCCAGGGGTCTCCCAACTTTTTTGTCAGAGAGCCACTGCACAAGAGTTCTAGGGCCGGACGTCTTACGTAACATGATTGTTTCTGGATGTTACATTCTACGAAAGCAATAAATTTTTTGTAAATACATTATTTTTTCATTATTGTCAACATGTCTTCGTGAGCCGGATTAAATGTCCTGGCGGGCCGGATTTGGCACGCGGGCCGTAGTTTGGAGACCCTGGTCTAGGCTAACGTCTGCAATATTGTACATTATTATTATTAAAAGATGTTATGCGTGTTCTAATTAAAATTACCTACTCTCATATCCACACTACAATCAATAGTGAGAAAGCTCGCGGGCCATAAAAATTCTGTCTGCGCGCCACATGTGGCCTGCGGGCCTGTAGGTGGACAACGCTGGTGTAGAGGGCGAAGATAAGTAACTGTGTTACCGGCAACTAATTGTATCAAAACGTGCAACGCTTCAGAAGCAGGAACATAACCGAGCACCAAAAATCAGATTTATCATGCGTGTACTGACAGTTGCCATAGGTCGCTCATGCTGCGAGACAAATTAATTTGATCGAAGTAGGTTCATGTTGGGACTTGTTCTAGTCACATCAGACAGTGGAATTACTGCCGAGTGAAGTGTGAACAAGTCAGTCAATACCACCGCAGCGCGTATCTGCACATTTTGTGAGACTGAGTCCTTGTGTAAAAAGTAAAGTCTGACGCTTACGGACTTTTTCGTGGCACAAACAGTCACAATCGGCGAGCAGAAGATCAGCCGAAGTCGGATATTTTTTAAAATAATTTTTACCGACTTCTACTACTCTAGACCAGTGGTTCTCAACCATTTTTTAACCAGGCCCCACTTTTGTCTTCAAACAAATCTCAGGCCCAACCAGAACTACTACATGTCAAAAGTATTTGTTTTTGCTCCGTCACTGCACTGCTTACTACGTGATATGAATTATAAATGCACGTATAGCAAAGTTTACCCAAATTCATTGCGATACCCAATCACATTGTCAGATAAGAGCTCTGCACTTGATGCTGGTTACATATCTGTTTGATTCGAGGTTCCATTTTAGTCAGTTTCAGTCTTAAATCACCAAGTTTGGTGCTTTCAATTGATTTCTCTGAGCACGCAGCTAATGCGCAACAACGCTAAACCCACATTCGTCCAAACAAGATGACGGAAAACTTATCGTTACCAGTTTTTGCCTTGCCGAAGTACTCGAGATAGGATATTTCTTTTCGCATTCCTCGGACAACCACATCGTGGTTCCTTTGACCTTGAAAATAGTTTTCGCGACGTCATCTTGCTGTAACTCACGTAATTCCTATTGCCGTTGCTCTGATACTGCATGCGATAAATCTACTACAAGTGGTTGGAGTAAACCAAGAAGGGAACTCTATTGCTTTCAAGCCATGAAATCTTTCACTGAAGTCATGAACCAGCATTTCCACGTGTACAGCAATAACTATATTTGCCTATCTAGTATCGTCACATTCTTTTAACCGAAAAAATTGTGACGTAACCTTTTGAAATGTCACGAATCCAAATATATTCGCTGTAGCATGACAAAGTGTTGCATTGGCTTATTGGAACTTCTTGTTTGAAGAACAAGCTTTCTCAAAAATATCCGCTAAGTAGCTCATAGAAGCTTTGCCATCTGTGGTCGTCAGTAGCCCATCAGTAGCACTAGCATCATATCATATTTATCCTACATAAACTCACTGAGTGGTTCAAATAGTTCCATAAATCTTTTTAGGCAGTTTTCCTTTGATAGCCACATTACTTCGGTGTGGAGCAACAATCGCCTGTGATCAGTGGCGTAATTGACGGGGCAGAACCGTCGCCAGAAAGTTTTCAATAGGGGGACTTTGCGTTTCCGCGGGGTGCTTCGGGTATGTGCGGGTGGGCTCGACATTCTAAAAATTGACAAAAACTCAACTGATTTATAGTGTGTCATGTTTCAACTTGGGGGGCTTGGAGCTTTGTTTGGGAGGGATCATCCCCCGAAAGCTTCCCCGTGGTGACAGGACTGGACGGGGGACAGGGGTGCAAACCGTCCCCTCTGGCAAGATAAATCTAAAATATAGGCTCCCACTTAGCTTATATTTCGGTATTTAGTGTTGTTTTGATTTTCAGTAGATTGTTGTTTTTTTCCGTTTTCTGGAAATTTTCGGAGTGTTTTCCGCAGATTTTCGGTTTTAGTATAGACATCCTCCACATCCAGATTCACTATCATTTCTCAATTTTGTACTGAGTGTTGCTTGGTGAACCCTCTTCAGCTAAGATTTCCCCCTAGCTAAAATCTCTAGTTATGCCACTGTCTATGATATTCATGATTAGCCTCACAAAACCTGTGGAACAGACGTTCTGCTTTGGCACGTGCTTTGATGGAATTGATACATTTGATAACAGAATACAGTATTTCGTGCAGTTTAGGAGCAACATTTTTGCAACTAAATTGTCCCTATGGATAACACAATGCACAGCGAACATGCTTGGATTGTCGTCCTACAGAGGTAAACAAGTGAAACAGCTTTATATCCACCAATCAGTTTGATTGTGAACAAGTGCCTTTTTATTCTGCATTCCCACCAAAATTGTTTCATCTTGACTTCATCCTCCACGCCCCAACAAAATTTTGCCACGCCCCACGTTGAGAACCACTGCTCTTGACCAAACTTCTTTCGACTACATAGGCCTGGTAGTGGTAGCAGTATTAGTTCAAAATATGTTGGAATAACACGCTCACTTGCTACAAGAAGGACACTAGGAATACCGAAATTGTTAAAGTGTATTAACAAAGCACAGCCGGAGCCATGTTGCAAAAAAAAAAACACAGCTCCGGAGCAGGAGCCATGCTTACGAAAACAGAGAGCTCCGGAGCTGGAGCCGGAGCCAATTCATTTTTACAAGAGCTCGGAAACCCTGCTACAATGCGAAAATATTACTGCAGTATCTTACAAACTGCTTGCCGAACAGAAAGCCTTTACAAAGTTTGGCACGTTTGTGAATTTTTCGCATGATCAGGCTAATGTATTGCACAATCTTTCTTTAAAAATTGGAAGCTCTCGTTTTGGCCTCCCAGCTACCCACCTGATTGCTCTCTGAAAAATATCAATTTCAGCGTAGTGTGTCCTTACAAAACAGACACTGCCGTGATCATGGTCTCAACAAATAGAAAACTTTGCCTATAACAAAATGTCATCGATAGGAGCAGGCCCGTAACCAGCTTGGGACATCAGGAGGGACAAAGAGTTTTCCGAGATGGGCCCAAATTTTTTGAACTATGTCTAATAGTTTTGAACTATATCTAACACATTTTTCCAGGTGGGGCGAAAAGTTTTCTAGGGGGGTTTCGCCCCCCCATGGTTACGGACCTGGATGGGAGACAGGTGCGCTTCAACAAAATTTCTGTTGGGCGGCAAAAGATGACAAACTTTCAATTTTTTATGCCATCTGTTTGCAACTGCGGCATTTGCGTCATACTCCAAGACAGGGCTTCTTAAACTATGGGTCGCGACCGCAAATGGGGCTGCGAAATATAGTTTTGTTTTGGAGTCGCGAAACAAATTGACTTGACAAATCAGTTTTTGTAAATTTTACAAGACAATTTTAAAGTAGGTATGCAGTGAATCCATTTCTACTGTATTTTTAGAGGCAATACCGTGCTTCATGCTGTCAGTTATTCACTAGCATGTCTGCCTGAGCTATCAAATCATAATAATCAACCAAGCGCAGGTTATGCGTTGCTACATCATCACTGTTTTAACGTAGGCTACTGACCAACACTGACCTTATTGCATTCATTTCGACGCTACGGCATGGTTGTGTTGAGATGTCTAGGTATAGTCTTCTAGGTATTAGGCTAACTGCTTCGAGAGTACACTGAGTAGTTTTAGACTACAGTTAAAAGCTTTATATGCAGTTTCAAAAGTATTTGGCCTTTGATTCAGGAAAAGTTGGATCTACAAAACCATACACAACAGTAGCGTAGCCAGCCCAAAATTTTGGGAGGAGCCAAATATTTTGATTTTCAGCGGGCAATAGTGGCCTATTTGGTTTGGATCACCGTCTCTCAAAGCACAAAACAGCAAGATACGCAAGAAATTTAGGGGGCAAGGCCTCCTTGGCCCCACCAACGTTACGCCTATGACACACAATTGAACTTTCAGGAAGCCACACACTTACTATGCCAAGGATGAGTTTGAGGAGTTGTTAAACGATTAGTTTGCAACTGGAATTTTCATAACAGAATTTATGTCATTTTTGGATAAAAACAAAAAATGAATACCCAGTCATTCCTGATCTAGCCATTCATAAACTCTTAGCCTTTTGCACAACATATTTGTGTGAAGCGGCATTCTCAAAATTGACAATCATCAAGTCCAAAAAACGATCCTTTTTCAGAAATGGGGAGAATGTCCTTCGTTGTCTTGTATCAATCTACGAATGGATGAACTGTGTAAAAATCATCGAGTGCATCCATCCCATTAGTTGTGCTTGATAAGTTCTACAAACTGAATTTTTTTGTTAATTTTTTTTTCACTTTACTGTTTCCATTATGGTTACTGCCGTGGATTGTGTGCATTTTGTGATTTCGCCATAGACAAAAACGGCTTTGAGATTTGTAATGGGTCGTTTACACGTATCATTCACATCTAGGACTCCAAGCTATTCGTTAAGGGGTCACATAAAAAAAATTTAAATGGGGTCACAGATCAAAACCGTTTGAGAAGCTCTGCTCTAAGAAAGCGTGGTGCAACTACTTTTGACCTACCGGCCATTTGGCGAAAACGTGACAACGTGCGGACCACTTCCAACAAAATGATGTATAAAACAAATTTTACAAGATTTAAAACTGAAAAAAGAAAGATAAGTGACTGCATCATTTAAATTATTACACAAAACCAAACAACAGTGTATTACAATGCCTGTGGGTGAGGCTTCTCTGACACTATCGTTCCCATTTAACATCAAGTCGAGACTATCGTGAAGTGTTTCGCCCACCATTCGATTTGTGTTTTTAGATTTGACTTGCTTCATAGTAGAGAACGTAGTTTACTCCCACACACATCGCACGTACGTGCTTCCAAACTTCCAAATATTGATTTGCAGAAATCTTTCAGTTGGGAAAAGTATTTTTGCTGAATAATTTCGAGACGCTCTCTACAGTCTAGTTAACGCCATTAATGTTGTACATTTTTATTAAAAGATGTCATGCTTGTTCTAATTAAAATTACCTCCTGCAACATACACAGTCACAACGTTAAATCAATACTGAGAAAACTCCCGGGTCTTCTTTAAATTCTGTCCGCGGTTAACTTTGTGCTTTGGCGCAAAAGATGCACCCTGCGATAATGCTCAAGTCAATGATAAGTCTACAATGCTAAGTTAACCTGAATCGATGGCTGTCAACAATTTCCTTTTGTTGGTGCTGCATTACTGTATAATATATCAGTGCAAGGAAAGCATCACAGACTGGGCCACATTACAGAATCCTGGTAAATAATCAACAATCGCACGCAACCAACCAGGGGCGTAACGAGGTTAGTTGGCGCCCAGGGCAAGAAACAGGTTTGGCGCCCCCATGTTCGACCTGAGATCTTTCGGAAGCAAATTTACTTTATTGAAGAAAGTACTTGTGACATTGTTGGGACTTTTCGGCACCCCTCGCAGTCATCTGGCGCCCCCATAGTGATTCGGCGTCCGTGGAATTGTGCCCCCCTTCCCCCACGTTACGCCCCTGAAGCCAACATTGAACAACACAAGTAGGGTTCAGTTACCAGTGGTGTAGGAAGCGGTGATGCAAGGGGTGAAAGCGCACACCAAAAAGTTTTGATTTGTTGAAAATCCTGGCAAAATCCGTGAAAATCTGGACAAAATCTATGAAAATTTTCACAAAATACCTGCAACTCTGGGCAAACTACTTGAAAATACGGGCAAAAATGGCGCCCAATCTTGTTCGATTTTGAAAAATTGGCGGCCAACCTGTGGAAAATCACATGAAGGCCTTTTTCAGAGGTCATCTAAAAAAGGGTGTTCATGATTTTTATGGGGGGAAATATTCGCATAAAGAGTTGCCCGAAAACTTTCTGGGCAAGTTTGGGGAAATTCGGGCAAAAATCTTTCGTACCCCAAAATTTTGCCTGCTCTTACACTTATGTCGGCTACGATAGCCAGTTGAAAATGAAGAAAAAATCAAGCTCCTCCTCCGATCCGCCTACAAAAAATGTTTCTTAGACTCTGCCTTCGCAACTCCGCTTTTTGTCCACCTCTGCTGCAGAAATTCATCAATTCTTTGTTTCGAGATGAATCTACGTGAATCCAAAACGTTTTTTCTGTCATCTACAGACCGATGGTTCGTTTGAAGTTAAGCCTGTGACATGTGACGAGATCAAGCGCGTAGCCAAGTTTTAAGGTTTGAGGGGGAAGAATACATTTTTAGGAGGGAAAGATTTTTGTTTTTATTATACGTTTAAAACAAATTTTTCGGGGAACAGCAAAATTTGAGGGGCACACTAACCTTGAATGCCCCCCGTGGCTACGGTCCTGGCCGAGATAGTGCACCGACAACATCTTGATGACATGCCTGAAACATTTGAGCGGCCATAGCATCAACCTTGTCTTCGAACATAAGGTGTCACACATCAGCACAGGGGACCTGGACCTTGTATGACCAACGAAAATTTAGGATGGCCTAAAAGCATCGAATGTGAAAGGCCTCCACCGGTGATTTGATATGCCTACTAAAGGTTGTGGACTGTGCAACTGTCCTTTGTTTTCAGAAACGTCGAGCCAGGGCGGAACCAGCCAATAAGTTTAGTGGGTGTGATTTCAGTAGTATTTGCTAGTCAAATCTGACAACGGTTTTGCTACGAACAACACTCCTGTGACAAAACAGTGGACAACAAAATGACCTTATATCGCGAATGTTGTTTTCCGAATTGAACAAAATCACGACGAATAAAGCTACTTTCGTAGGTTTTAGGGGGGGAATCGCCTCAACTCCCCCCTAGAATCGCCTCTGCGTAGAGTGTACTTGAGACTCAGGTGGCATTGTACACGGCCGTTTTGGTAGGAATGGATAAACTGCGGTTCGCGCATACACACTTGGATAGTCATCGTTAAGAATGCATACGCAAAATTGATCCGGTGCTGCACAAGGTCGGTGAGGGCGCATGGCCACAAAGGGTATCTGGATTGCTCGGTGAAACTAAGCCTAGTGCCACTTACGAAGAAGCTGGAGTTTGTTGTGCAGTTGGACAGCCAGGGTTGGTGTTTTCTTGAAGTCGACAGCCAAGCCTGCGCAGCGGAGGATACCGCGTCCAGCTGTTTTCGCAGAGTTCAAGTGGTGAGTGACTCGACAAAGCAGCACAATCGGCATACTGAAGGTCATCATGGGCGTCCGCAGAAAGTTTTCAAGGGGGGGCAAAGTCGACATTTTGCTTATCCTTTTCAGGTTCTTGGCGATGTAATGCAAATAGACGTACACAAAACGCTTCACCTTTTCTACACCACAAAGAAAATGCCCAATGCTACGGCAACAGTTGCATAGCAACAGTGTTTCCCCTCTAAGAAAATTTATACCAAGCTAATGTTTGTTTTAGTGAGCATGGATATTTTAAGACTGGTTAGCAGAGTTCTAAATTAATTACAAAGTTTGTGAATTATTAGAATAAGTACAAAATTTTATGAAAATACGAACAAAATACACATTTAAATCAAATAGTTTCCCTTGTTTTCGTGTTTTTCCAATGTTTTGGAATGTTGCAAGTGCGCGAGATGAGATTTCACTGCGCAAATGATCTGGTGGTACTGCGCAGTTGCACACTTTAGAACATGAGTCTCAAACACACGTGTGGCCGCGAGGGAGTTTTGTGCGGCCCGCGATCCTTTTTGGAATTTTCAAATAATTAACGTTTAATTCATTTAGGTTACTCACCGGTGTTTAAAAGTGCTCAGTCAGCGAGTGCTAAACGAACGTAGAAACGGCTGGAAGTGATTTGCCTACAACTCACCGTATATCTTTCGCAAGAAATAGGATGTAAAAGCTATTTCTAATAAGGTTCAGGTACCGTCATTGTTGCGTCAGCGTCACAATGCGGCCCTCGGGTTGCTTCATAAGTCCTCATTTGGCCCTCGGAGCAATTTGAGTTTGAGACCTGCTTCAGAGGGAGCATTGGTTGCAAAAAATACGCTTTATTGGCAGCAATGCTTCTTTTTCACTCACGTTTCTTTACACACAGTATTAACCGGGGGTGGGCAAACTTGGTCAATGGAAGAGTCATTTGCAGAAAAGCAAAAACATCAGCAAGCCGCAAAACCATTTCGTAGTGTCTAGGCCAGTGGTTCCCAAAGTAAGTGATATCGCCCCCTTGGGGGCGGTGAAGCAGAAATGGGCGGTTGGGGGGCGATAGGAGACCCAGCTAATAATTACATTTCTGTTGTCTTACTAACTTTGAGTGACCAAATGTCATAAAAACAGTATGATCAACAAACATGTATGCATTGTAATTTGTGAACAAAAACTTAGCGTTTTACTAAATTAAGTTTTATAGTGAAATGCACGAAATAATTGTGTTGATGTGTACTAGGCATGGTAGGGGGCTATAGAAATTTGTTTGTCAGAAAAGGGGGGCGCTAGCCAAAAAAGATTGGGAAACACTTGTGCAGTGCGAGTGTCACATCGGCAAACAAACTGTCATTGCAGGAATTAACCCAACTAATCGGAATAAACTGCTTATTTTACGTTTTCAATATAGTTTTGCTTCTTAGTCCCAATTTCCAAGGGGGGCAAATGCCCGTTTTGCCCCCCCTGCGGACGCCCATGACGGTCACTGATCATTTTGGTCATTGTTTGCAAACAACGGAAGTTAAAACTGGCATCAAAGCCTATATTTGATGGGAATGCTGTCATATGCGGAGACAGTGCTTTGAAAGACAAGCGTTACTGCAGCCAAAAAGAGGTCGAGGATGGCGGTTGCAAGCACATAGCTTTGTTTGACCCAAAGATTCACTTTTGCTGCATCGATTTTATCAAAGCTTTCCGAAACTGCTACGAAGTTTGTACGACATCCAAACATCTCCGGGCGTTTCTAGAGACAACTCGCAGAATTGAAAGCTTTAGCAAGATTAATGCAAGCAATGAAAAGACTCCGATGCCGTTTCCCAATTTTCTCGACTAGTCTTTCTGCTGTTGCGATCGGAAAGCCCGACCGGCATGTGCGCAAAGCTTCGCACCGTGGCAGCAAGCAACAATAGAGCTCACCCGACGAGATCACTCTATTATTGCTTGTTCGGGCCACATAGATATATTTTTGTTCTTCGCGCACATCCCGTTCGTGGTAAATCACACAATCAACACCACCGGAGAGGTTGCAACACTGCAAAGATCACGCGAACTACGATACAACGAAAACAACTACGTCCATAATGAATTTTTTTTAAACGATGCAGAGGAAAATTGCATTGCCTACAAATTTGTTGCTACGTTCCGTCGTAACACGCGCTTAAGCGTAAGAAAAAATAGGTGCGCCAATAACAGCGCGCAGCCAGATCGGCTAATTGCTATTTCGATCTAACTGAAACTAGTTCAAGTATCTGCAATCAGCTGTTGTGATTTTGTGAAGTCGGGAAACATTTGTAAATTGGCAGAGGAGTACTGGTGCTACGGACCCATGGCGAGGGGCTCGCATTTTAGAATAGTCCCCCTGAGAGCACTGTAGGCTATGTTTTACAACGAAGACTATTAAAGGCACGCCGGTTACGGCTTACGATCCGGCTTATGGCCAACGGCAGTCTTCACCCAAGCTCTGTTGGCCGTATCCGGGTGAATTTTATTGGTTTCGACCGGCTTACTTAAAATTGTTTTAAGCCGGTGTTCTTGCTGCATGTGGGAAGACTGCCGTTGGCCATAAGCCGGATTGTAAGCCGTAACCGGATTCTGTGTGAAGCTGCCTTCAGGTACTTTCCGTATAAGAGTTTTCCATTAAAAGAGTTCATTGTCTTATTTATGAGACGATGTCTCAACGGTGGCTTATCTTCTCTCTCTTAAGGCGCTCCTCTCCTCATAATCTAAAGTACTTCTGTAATGCTCGGTTAGTTGGAGGGCTTCCCTCATTTTCTCTTTCTCATATGAGTGAGCTTCTGATTGGTTAAATTTAGGCAGGTTCTAGACCTTGCTCTTGTACGTTTCAATCGGACCATCAGTTTTGGATACTGAATTTTGGTGTTACTATCGGAAACATCAAAGGGTTTCTTACCAAATATTATACTGGTTGCTCTCTCCATAACAATATTACACAATTCACATAAATAATACCGTAATAAAGTACAAGCTCTAACTCTACTACAATATACAGAGTCTGTCCAATCCGGACTGGAACATGCTGCAGTTTTCAATCTCCAAGTTGTTCTACCTTTATACGTTTATAAAGTCCAATGTTCAGCAGTTGTGAAGTTTAAGTTTCCCAATATTCATTCCAGTCACTACTGTGGACATATAATGCTAGACTTCCTGGTCGCTTTCTTGACTTACTTCCAAAGTCATTAATGTCACTTACCAGGTGTGTTCCTGAATCCCAGGAAATCTCATGTTGAGGTTGCAAGGCGAACTCAACACTGGTAACACACAGAAGGCAATTTACTCCGTCCCTGCAAGATATGCTAGAAATTCGAAGGGGGAATGGCCCCTTTGGCCCCCCGGGCTACGCCTGTGAACTCCATTTCTACAAGCGACGATCAAGCACTCCGCGCTGCAAACAAAAGCTTTGTTTAATCATAATCGCAGCGCGCACAAACAAAAACCGCACGGCACGATTTCGAACACGGCAGGGACAGTAATCACAGCTACAGGAGAAAAACAAGGCGAGCAATCGAAAGCGTACGACGCGATTAGCAACGCAACAGTTTACATTTTGTACAAGCTGAACGCAATGTCCCAGACACAAAGCTGGAAGCAAATCCATGGTTGAGACTCAAGTTTTCTCAGAGGCGCAGCTTTTCCTGGGTTTGCGCAAGACAAGTCAGCATCGCAGTTGTTATAAGACCTCAAAGATAATCATTGCGCTTTAATAAACCCATGCCGCACCGACAGACACAGGCAGAACACAACTCAACGATCGGTTTCGTTGTATGGCCAGCATCTCCGACCGCATTGTCGAAGAGTGGTTTTGTGCTTATGCAGCACTGTGTGTGTTATCAGCAGTGTTGAATAAGCAGAACAGAATTGGCTCAGCAGTTGATTTTACAAAAAAAATAAGATTTGCGCCCACCATTTTCGCCACAAACAAAAAAACTTAACCGGTACGCGTCCTGCAAATTGCACGTTTCAGCGAACTAAGACTCGTGACGATTTTTGCAGAGTTCATTGTGGTTCAAAACAGTGATCGGCAAACTTTCGTTATGATGGCCCAATCCGCCCTTTCAGTGGTAATTACAGGCTCATGCTAAATTTTGAGGGTCCAATTTCAAACTTATGCTGTATCCAGTTGCCTATCACATAACAACACCATGTAAATGTCATCAAACGTATCACACAAACAATGCTTTAGTATTGTCAAACAATCAATGTTCCATAGTTGTTGCAGCCACTTAGGTTTTAGCCCACGCAACTGGCGCAGGCCTGTAGCTCTTACATACCACGTGGCCCATAACAGAAAGTGTTGCTTGGCGCAATAAAGTGCCAAACGGCCCACAGTTTGCCGACCACTACCTTACAATGTAATCATTTTTTACCACGCGCATTGGCACACTGCGGAAGAAAAGTTCAAGCAGAGGTTTTGCAATTTTCCAAAATATTACTATTTAGATTGACAGCTTGTTTCACAAGCGCCACATTGCTTGCTGTGAGGTACAACAGCAGCAACATGCGCAAGGTATTGGAGAACAGTCACGTAACAGCACAAGGCCTCGCGGCGCTACAGGAGCGACAGTAGGTTATCGGTGCCATGAAAGACTTGGCGCATCGCTTTGAAAAGCAGCAAGGCTTCTCGTCGTTTTCTTCGCACGAACGGTATGAACAAATAAGACTTTTTTTCGGAGCAAATTTCTTTACACAGCGTCGTTTATCAGAATTTTTCCGGAGAACCCAAAAAATGTCCACCCAAGACTTTCGATACGCGCCAACCCACAATCATTCTTGACCTTGCCGTATTGTTTAAAACACCGCAGCAAATCCTTGGCAAAGGAACGAGGCTAATTATCTCATATCTTCGTGCGAAGAAATGCGTTGTTTTCTTACGAAAACTGTGAGGCCGTGTGTGAAGAACAAAGCATTATGGTTGCGATTTGATTTGAGTACAGCGATGCGTTTGAAAACGTAATCTTGCTTTTTGAACCATCACAATACGGCCTAGTGCAGGGGCGGGCAACCTGTTTTGGTTTGCGTGCCGTAATCGGCTAAATCAGTGACAAAATTCTTCCGCGTGCCAATCAAAATTTGTGGTGAGGGGTCTGAATTTTGTGCCCCTGTGGCAGCGTTTCCCCCCAATTGGGGGGTATAGAGTGCGGCTGATACGGCTCTGTTTGTAGCCATATGGCGTCAAAAGCACATAAGGGTTAAATTGAATAACGAATTGTTAACGAAAGTGAAGAAACGGACACTTTGAAGGGGAAGGATCTCGTTTCCGAGGCCTCGCTCACGTGCCGGATAGAAGTGCTCGCGTGCCAGGCGTTGCCCACCCTGGCCTAGTGCGTGTAGACTTTTGCACGAACCACTGAGTGCAGAAAATCATCAAGTGCAGAGTTTGGAGACGGCAATTTTTCACATCGGAAGCTAATCGCTACTAGTATTCGCAAGAAGAAAATAGCGTAGTGCACGAACGAAGAACTTAGTGGAGGCTTACAACGCAAGTAAGCTGAGGCTATTGATCTTAGCCTTCGCGGCCTGTCGCTGTAGGAGAATGTGTGAGAGGAAATCGCGCTGCGCATGAGCCCGTGATAATTCGTCACAGCAATCGACTCGGGGCAGACTGGCCTTTCAGTTGAAAGATAAACGTTGATTTTACCCTCGAACAATCGTTAATTGACAGTTTCGGCGTGAACCTTGTTCGGGCTCAACCGAACGTCAACGAATAACAAAGATTGACGTCGTAGCAACAACATCCCATCCCTTCATGAACACATAGCGACGAAAGATAATTATCAACTAAACCACCGCAATCACACATTTTAGTGAAAGGTCTCGTTACACTGCGCACTTTGATCTACAGCGTGCAACAAGTTATGAACCCACGTTTCCGCATGTACTGACGTACGTAACTCGCTACATCTTTAGGGCGTACATAACATTAAAAACTTTATGGGCGCCGCAGACCACTTGTGACACTCCGAAAGGAGTGCAGAAAGCGAGTATAAACGAAACTGAACGTACAACAGTGAGGTTCGGCACAGTTCAAACAGCTGCGCATTGGAAGTCGCTTATGACGCGAAATGCAAGTCCGATTCAGCACTTTTGCGACAAACAGGTTTACAAATAGAAAACAAGTTGCTGCCAGGCCAGCACCACACCTGGAATTCGCTTAACGGCAATCGCACCTCTCCATGATGTTGCATTTTTGTGTCAACTCTCTATGATTGATTAGAATTATGCCTTGCACAGACAGATTTTTGAAAAGTTCCCCATCAACTGGCCGATTCCTGTACGTCGGCAACTGACGAACCCGCAACCAAGCACACGCGCACATACACGCTCGTTTGTGTGCACATGCGCGCACATGCACGCTCGCCAATTCCTTTACTGCGGCATTGACGCTTTCGGGCATTTTCGCTACTTCCTCTGCTTTTTACACAAGATCAGGAAGAAGCACTCATCGCATCCTTCACGCACGCAGAAAGCGTTTGCTCGTGGTTTCCTCCCACGGTTGCTCCCCCCCGAAATCTTCAAAAACATGTTTAGTTGTTAAAGTACAACAACAGGTTACAACCATTTTGCCCCCACCCCGAATGGTTAAGGCCCCGACTTCGATCCACACCAGACAAGCAGAAAAAGCGCTTATCAACGAATCAATTTGGAGGATACGAACATACTTGAATATTTTGCCGACTTCGAAACAGTCAGATTGAAACAGGCAAACATTTCGCAAAGGTTGCGGAAAGCGGGATAGCATTTTGCTTGCACAGGCCGCCCTCAAACCGTTATGTTGGCATTTTGATGTGACATCCCTGCTTTGAACAGATATAACCTGCTACTTTCGCTTACGTCATCACCAGTCTCCCACACCTTTTTCACAGTAACCTGACTTGAAGATGTGTATTTTTACTCAGATTTTCTGTGTGTAGCTCCAGACATTGCATATATTAAGATAACATGCATGCAACCTCTTGTGTAATACCAAAAAAAGCTGTGATTTTGTTCTCGTTTGTAGCAATGAAAGTGAGTACTTCACTGAACACTCATTTAAAAACGAGTTTGAAGTGCTGTTGAAAATGGCTAGTTTTTTGGGGTGCGTTCCCGCACTTCTGTTTTTAGGTCATCACCAAATGTAAAGCAGGGTTCCGCAATTTTGAATATAATTTTCCGGACTTAACTTTTCTGAATGACATATTCAGGTCGAATACAGCCACTATAATAGTTAACACGATGAAAGCAAAATTATTAATCTTATCAAAAGCAGAATAAAATATTAACAGAATTCATGTCAAAAGATCAAGTCTGGAAAATAATTTCCTTTTTCATACTAACAAACCAAAAAATAAGTTTTTTCCAGACTTTTCCTGGCTGGGAAAACGACCAAACTTTTTTTCCATACTTATGACTCAGAAGGAATCCTGTGCAAAGACTCGTACACTAATTCATAACAAACCAAAGCTGTTTCCGGTAACACGTGCAACGTCGGGATCAGTATTTTTCTATCTGCATTGTGGATTTTTCGGCTGAAGCCCTAGATCGGACGTGTGCATGACATTTTTTTCGCACAACAACGCCGTAAAACCGTTTCTTCCGTTCGACCAAAGGACCCCTAAAACCTACGTTAATGAATTTTTATATAAATAGTTATATAAAAATCAAACGCAAACAGCAAGCGTTTTCGTGTAATTTCTGCGATAGTCCTGAAAGCCGTTATTAGCAACTAAGAAACCGCAACCTCCTTCTGTTGATCTCCTTGCGGGAAATGCGAACACAGTAGGAAACTTTTGCCCGAGACCACTATCACTGCCAGGCCGTGCACGGAGATGACTTGAAACCGTGGTGACTATTTAACCTTTTAAAGTTGCGTAACCCGTGACGTTATGAGCGCTGTAGGAAAGCAGAAAATACAAATTGCCAGCTTGTATTCTTACTACAGACGCTTTGAATGTTGCACACGCAAACCTTGGTTTTTCTTTTCGCTGAGACATTTCGGTTACTTGTCCCAAATAGCTTAAAAACTTCTGTCATTTTCGACTATTTTTTGACTGAAAAAGCATTATGACCGAATTGATCGATTTCCTACTAAAAATTAGCTGATCGATTCCTTGCTTACCCCCATTGTGGAGTGCACGTCAGGGGTCCCACACGTTTTCAAAAACAATTTTCCATACTTTTTTAATACCAAGGTAAAAGACTTCAGAATCATTGAGTTCCATTTTTCGAAAATTTTGTGCATGGAACACAATACAAAAGCATCTGCAGAACTGTTATCAGGGATAAAGAACTAAATTTGAATAAACAAGTGGCTGAATATAGAATTTCCATACTTTTTCAATACTTTGTGTACATTTTGGACCAAATTCAATACTTCCTCAAGGTCTTGAAAACCGATTTCACACGTCAACACCGCGTGGGGGCCCGGTACGTACTTCAGTATAGTGTAGATATGTGCAAGTTTAAACGTCGCAAAAAGATGAAAGCAGAGTGCAGTCGTCTGATTCCTCGAAAGCGCACAGAAAACCTAGTGCTTTTAACTGACAGAAAGAGCTTACTAAAATTTTTTCGGTCATTTGAATTTACAAAAAGTGATCAACGGGGTTGGTTGACTAGTTGACCGCCACGGTCTTTCGCCAATCCTATATGACATGGCGCCCCTCTTTGTTTACACTGATCAACTATTGTGCCATTGTGTTTTCATTTGCTCTAATTTTCGCTAATGGTTGGTTTACTGCATGCGATGGCTTTTATGGTGCTTCTGTTTATTGGCTGAGTCATGTGAAACAAACCATTACCATTACAACAAAGGCAGCAGGCATGGCCGCCTGACCGGGATTAACCTGATTGCGGCCCTTGCTGCCGTAAGCCTGAACAAAGCACCGAGTATCTGGAATCCCTGGTGAGACGCTCGAGGTCCGTCTCATGAGAGGGAAGGCTGGAACAAGTTCAGTGCGCAGATCTAATCTCCCCGCAAAATATTACCGGCGAAACTTGTCGTAAGTTCACCAGCAGTCACCAGCGTTTGACCAGCGAACAGGCTTTGGCTTCATCTGAACAGCGCCCTGTGTGCTGCAGCATAGGCTCAAGTTAAAAGAAGATAACGACGAAGCTATATGCAAGAGATCACAAAACGGACATCTAAAGCAGGCCCGTTGCCACGGAGTCATTCAGGGGGCAGTGACCCCCAAATTTTTTTGTGCCCCCTTAGTTTTGTTGTGCCCAAAAATATTTGTTTTAAACGTATAATAAAAACAAAAATCTCTCCCCCCTAAAATGTATTTCCCCCAAACCATAAAACCTGGCTACGAGCCTGGTCTAAAGTACTACATTTCGTTTTGGTTTCAGCCAGCCAAGTAGAGCAGTAGTGGGGAGTGGGAAGGGAAAAAAAGGAGATAATATAAAGAGAAAGAACTTCGTGTGAGAACGGCGCTCGATCCTAGCGCGCCAGGGCTGTGATGAGGCTCGAGCACATCTCGAAGAACTCCATCGTGTGGTGAATGTCGCTCGGGTCTTGATTCATACTCTTGATACGCATCTGGCTGGCCGGGAGACTTTGCGAGTAGATGCTCGGCTCGTCTGCGTTCGCAAAAATAGCGGCGTCAAGACAATCATTTCGCTCGCGAGTAATTTCCTTCTCGGCGAGTGATTGTTTTTATCATTCGAAATGGTCGGTAGCAAGCACGCTCGGGGTTGTTTGAAGAAGCACGCATGAGTTCTTTGAAGAAGCACGCACGAGTTCTTTGAAGAAGCACGCACGGGAAAACCTTATGAGTTGGTGATACTGTAGTTGCAAAGGGTCGGATCTGGTCCACGCAGAAACCTTGGGTTAGGAGAATGGTTTTCAACCTTTTTTAGTGATGTACCCTTCGGACAATATTTTGTCTATCCAGTACACCTTGAGTGTACTCATGAGAACAGTAATAATTAGAAATGCACCTATAATATAATTATTGCACTTCTGCGTTAAAATTTCATTATGAAAACACTCAAAAAATTCGCGTACATCTTGGAGCACGTTTGCGTGTCACCGTTTGAGAACCACTGGGTTAGGGTACTGAATTTCATGAGTGACCTCCACACACTAATGCTGGGCTGCCTGCCGCAGGACGCAGTGCAAGGCCGCCTCTTGGCCTCTAACCCAAATGCCTGGAGTTGGCATGAAACTAGCCAGCACAATTTGACTTTCATAGGGATGTGATGCAGTGGGTCCAACTTATACCTTAAGCAGCACCACGGGCCACGCTTTTCGCAACGTGGTCGAAGCTGGAAACCTTTCCATCGTAAAACTCAATGTTTATGCAATTGCTCATCGATTGCGCGCGTATGGCAGAATCAACAGCAACAACATTAAGCATGAGCGGTTACGATTGACATGCGCAACAGTGCCTGTGTCTTGAAAGGTGGCGTTTATCACCAAGTTGGCTGCTGCTCTTGAAAAAGGGTTTCAACCTCACGTGATTCAGGCTCGTCGCATACCAAAGAAGTTTACAGCAGACGAAAACCGGAAAAACGTCAGAAAACAAGACAAACAAAAAAATCCACGTAACGAAACTTTTTGCCGTGCCCTGAGAAAAACCGGAACATTTTGACCCAAATGTTCTATGAAAAGAATTCGGTTGCGCCCGTCATTTAAAATAGTAAGTAAAGAAACAAAGCAATCCCACAAACAACTCTGGAAATCTCACCGTCAACCATCATTGCGCACATCCCGGTTTCCTGGGCCGACGTGCCCAGTACAGTGTCGTCCTCGGTCTTGCCAGGGCTGCTGGGCTCTTCGGACAAGCTGCTGAAGTCCAGCAAGTAACTTCGGTAATCCACTTGATAAAGCTGGAAAAAAAATCAGGAATCTTTCTCACCGCCTTCTCAGTCAAAAATGCCTGGGAAATGTACGACGATTTGCAAAAACATGTGTTGGTAGTTTGATAGGCAACACCAACACAGTGCATGGTTTGCGGATAGGTTCAGGTCAGTTTCGTTTAAACTCGTTTTTTTGTACTCCCTCTCGGAGTGTCACGAGTGGTCTGTGGGCGCCCACCTTCGCTCGCTTGGGCCTTGGGCCACGCGGCTGCTTTCGCAGTGAATGTTGCGATGGTGGCGAGTCAACTGGGAGGGGAAAAATATTTTGACTTCAAGCGAGCAACTTTGGGACACCACCTCTGGAAGCACAAAGCGACAAGATATGCCAGAAATTCTGGGGGTGGCCACTGGCCCCTCCTGGCTACGCTTATGCCTGCGTCACGAAATGCTCCTGGCTACGCTTATGCCTGCGTCACGAAATCAGAATAATACGCAGAACGACGTAAGTTTGCGCAATCAAAGGTTTGCATCGGCGCGGCCGGAAACACTCGTACCTGCAAACTCATCTTGTTCACGTGTTTGGTGATGGGGTTCACTCTGCGCACTCGCACGTGGAAGGGCGTGACCACCTTCCAGTCGTAACCCAGCCTTTTCATCGCCTTAAAGACCTGCCGGGACGAATAAAAACACAAGCTAGGCTAAAGTAAGCGCAAGAACGCTTGGCTTAATACAGTGGTGCGTATCTAGGGTATGGCAGGCATGGCACGTGCCATGGCCGCCACTTTGACGGAGGGCGCAAAAATTGCTTGGCAAAAATTTAAATCTGTATGTACAGTTTCCTGATCCCTTGTTTTGCGCCCCATGCCAGGGACGTAACAAGGTTGGATGGCACCCGGGACAATAAGCAAGTTTGGCGCCCCCATGTTCGAACCTGAGGTCTTTCGGAAGCATATGTACTGTATTGAAGAAAGTACTTGTGACATTGTTGGGCCTTTTCGGCGCCCCACGCAGTGATTCCCCCCTTAAAATCCGGGCAAAATCTGTGGAAATTTGGCAAAATGTGTGAAGCCCTTCGCAAAATCGCTTGATGTGCTTTGATTTTAAAAAATGGCGGCCAAAGTGGAAGTGCAGAGGTTTTTTTCAGACAAGTTAGGGGAAATCTGGGCAAAGATGGTACTTGATATGCTTTGATTTAAAAAAAATGCGCCCACAATCAAAGTGCAGTAGTTTTTTTTGGAGGTTATTTTTTGGAATGTTTTTCGGGCGAGTTTGGGGAAATGTGGGCAAAAATCCTTCGCACCCCCATAAAGTTGCCTGCTCCTACACCCATGTTCATGTTCAAGGCCTTGTGAAAAGGTCCTGACTGTGAGAAACTAAAATCTACGTGTGACAATTTAGGAGCTGTTTCCAGTTCAGATGTAGATGGCAAGCAATTATACGAGAAGAGTCTAGAATATTGCAAAATGCTGGTTTCAAGTGGCGTAGCTTAATATTATCGCGTCTTGACGTTCTCCTGACATTCTTCGAATTGCTTTGCAAACAACGCTGACGATGGGAGTTATACAGTATTTACCGCAAGCTGCGAACGATCTTTCAGTAAACTGAAGCTGTTCCTTTCATAACTCCGGACCTAATTGATTAACAATAAGTCAGGGGGAAGGTTATGTGATATAGCTTTGATGAGAATAAAAAGGGACGAAACGGCAAAAGCTTACTTTGATGAAATCATAGACGACTTTACTTCGATAAAGGCACGGGACGTGTTGTTTTGTTTTAATTAGCATTTTTGTGTAATTTAACCGGAAAAGGCTGGATATGTTTATGTCTCGATGGAATTGTGTTTTTCGAACAGAAGTGATAGATGACTTACCGGTACATTAAATAGTTTAATGCTCAATTCAGATTGAATGTGTTTCGTTTGAAAAGAAATTATCGTTTGCAGTTGCAATATGTTGTTTTGATTTTTTTTGTAAGATATACAATTTTGTCAGGCAACACTATGTAGATCTATAGACTACGACAACGTTATTATTTGAATGTTTTGATGTTCATCATAATAAAAATAAATGAGTACAGAAGTATGTTGTAGTCGTTATGGATAATTTATATGTTATTTGCTGGAAAGTTTAAAGCAAAAATAAACACAAATATTTTCCGTTTAAAAAATGTATTTTCTTTATGGTTTATCTTTCGTAAAAATTGTGCCTATATTTAAATAATTAGAAAGAGCGCACATTCAAATTTTGCCATGGGCGTCACTTTGCATAGATACCCCACTGCTCAATACTGCCGGTTACTGATAAAACAGTCAGCGTGCTTCATACAGGTCGAACTGTTAAAGATGCGATAGAGCGTCCGACGTCGTCAGACGGTTAAGAGACAACTATGAGGAGAGTTTAGTATTTGGGACAGAAGTTGGCTCAGGACTAAACGCCAATCAGCACAAGAGGGAACCAATAGTTGCAAAATATGATTTCACCAACTCTAAAACTAAGAGAAAAACATTTTTCTAGAAAAATTTAATGACAAAATATAAAACTCGAGGGGAGGCAAGGCCCCCTTCCGCCGCCCATGGGGGTGTGGCTGAAAGATGCGTACCAACCAACGCGAGCACTTCTGACCTCAAACATGATGTCACGTGGTCTGCTCTGCGAACGAATGCCGAGATGCCACTTGGCGCGCTTCAACGGAGCGGAACGCTTGCTTTGCTTCACCTGGACTGCTGCAGTGGGCGTCAGCTCTGCGCAAGTTTCAACAGAAGAGTTGGAACGATCTAGTTAGAGTAATGCTTACGTATAATCCGTGAAGTTGGGCCAATGTGCATCTGACCTTAGCCGCGCAACCCACGCTGCTTTTTTTCGGTCACAGACCGAATTTTTTTGAAATAATTTGGTCACAATGTTCGATAATACAGACCAGTGAATCTTGTCAGGGCAAGCTTTAATACAATGAGACAAATGACCAAAATGTCGCAGCGAAAAAAAAAAAGAAACCAAGGAATAAATTAAACGTTTCAATGTTATTCGCTTAGAGGCAAAGGTACGGTAAACGACCATGTGCTCTCGAACAGCTTATTTGTTGCGTACCAAGCGCCCGACTGTGTTGGTTTAATCTACGATTTGTTAATGCTGTTTTTTTGTAGAACACATCGAGATCACGCCAAAGGACCTATTCTCGTTTGTGAGTGACGTTTCAAAAAGCCACCTTTTTGTTCGTGAGAGTCCAGCATTGGGGCGATCCTTTCGGGGTGGGGTCTACTGACGAGGTTGGTGAAGCTGAACCCAGCCAATCCGGACGCTGGTGGGCTGGAAGCCAGAAAGAAGTCTTGGGCTTGGTTGTAGATGATCTGGAAATGCCAAGCATTGCAAAGAAAAGCTCGCTGAGCCTCAGTGACTACCGGCACGTCACACGACGCAGAGAACGAATTTATTCGCAGCGCACGCCCTTCACATGTCACGTGATCGTCACGTGAGCAGCGTAATTGCATGAAAAGCGTCGCCACTCAGACGAAAATCGTACACATCAAAATTGTTCCTTTGAAAAATTCAATTAAAATTTTTTTCAAAACAAAAACTCAATCGAAATCGTTTTTAAAATTATGATCGTTTCTTCGAAAGATCCAATAAAAGTTGTTTTCAAAATTAAAGTTCAAATAAAATCGTTTTTGAAATTATATTCGCTCCTTTGAATAATTCTATTTTTGACACTTTTAACAACGGTTGGCGCAAAATAAGGGTTTCTAATCAACACAGCGCAGATATGATCAGCAACACACTGCACTTTCTGGGTATTACGCTAATTCGCCCTTCGCCTTAACAACGCGCACCTTGTTATCAATGATGAGATGATAAGCAACATTGAGCGGGTCATGGGGCGGCTTGTGCGCCAAAGCGTGCGTTACTTCCTCTTCCTTCACACCGAACTTCCGGCAAACCTGCGCGACAAAAATGTTGGTCGCAGCGCCGCTTCGGCGCGGAAGTGTTTCGCGGCCTGTCAGAAATCGAACGCGGAATCATTTCGCGTCGTTAGGGGTGGTGGTGGATGAGCTCGCCATCGAAAGGCAACGAAAAGGAAATTGGCAACGAAAAGGGAAAATGCCTTGAAAATTAAAATCACCGACACTTGTGGACATTATCACACACGTACTGAATGGGTTTGCACTTTCTAAAATTGCTTTTCTTCGCGAACAACTTTGCACGCAGCAAACCTCTTGCAACTACAACAGAATTACAGGAACGATAAGGACAGCACCATAAAATTCAAGATCAAAGAAAAGTTACTTCTGCGAGAGCTTCCTCGTTTATAATGTTGGTGTCCAGACCGGCATCATCAGGAAACAAATACCCGGGCAAGTCAACCTTGAACCAATCGTACTGACGTATATCGGTGATCGTGGCTCTTTTCAAGGGATTCACCTAAAATAGATGTGAACGGGTGAACAGGAGCGAAGTTTTCGCTGGTCTTTCGCGCAATGACTGCGGGAAATCGCCATCGGCTGAATGACGTGTACAGAAAACATGACCAAGCTACGCGTACTTGTTATATGGATCCTTATGAACAGGCCCGCAACCAGGTGGGCGCCAACCGGGCAACTGTTCCCCCGAAATTTCAACATGTTTAGTTGTTAGGTATATACAACAAGCTACAATCATTTTGCCCTGACCCCCGAAAATATCAGCTGGTTGCGGCCCTGCTTTCTAATATTGACAAAATTAAGTATGTACTTTCCACGTCGGGTGTAAGCAAGGAATCGATCAGCAGATTTTTAATAGGAAATCGATTTCACGTAAAATTACGCATCCTCAGTCCTTATTCAAATATGATTCTATTTGAATAAGGACTGAGGATGCGTAATTTTACGTGAAATCGATTTACTATTAAAAAGGTGCTGATCGATTCCTTGCTTACACCCATCGTGGAAAGTACATACTTGAATAGAGATATGTGTAAGTTTGAATCATCGCAAAAAGACGAAAGCAGATGGCAATCGACTGATTCCTCGAAAGTATACAGAAACACTAGTGCTTCTAAGTGTTGACAAAATTAACTAGGACAATTTCGGACAATTACTGTGCTTTCAAAAATACCAGCAGAAATGTTACTAAAAGAAAAAATTGAACACCATTGCAATACAATAGTCTAGTATTACTGGTCGCGAGGCGTGCCACGCTTTAGTTGCATCTTCAGAATTTAAGGTCAGAGGGCAAAACCGCCCTTTCAGTGACAGGAGAGACTTCAAACTAAACCATTCTTTTCGCAAGTTTAGACACTGCACGTGCAAAGCGCGAGCAGCGCTGAACGATTGCGCAAAAGCTATCGTAGCGTACGAGCCTGCACAAAAGTATCTCGTCTGACCTTCAGCATGTGCTGTATAAGTTTGGCAGCGTTGCGATCCAGATACTGGGGAATTTCAAACACTCCGCTGCTGATCTTCCGAAAAAGAGTCGGTATGTGCTCGTCATCGAACGGGAGAGTCCCGCACAAGAGAGCGTACAAGATGACGCCACAGCTCCAGACGTCAACTTCAGGCCCGGCGTAAAGCTTGCCTGGGTCGAAATAAACATTTCTTTTCGCGTGCGCACCCGCAAAAAGGAGGATGTTTGCATTTAGAGCACCCATCGCAAATTTGCAAAAATGGGGCTTGAACAGATAGATGTCTTTTTCGAAACAACAATGGGTAACCTGACATTTGTCAGGTCTGTAGAAATGAATTAAAAAGGAGCAACTTAATCGAAGTTTGTAATTCACCTGAAACAACTTCGGGAGCTGCATAATTCGGTGAACCACAGCTGGTCTTCAGGAATTCCCCATCCGACATCATGTTTGACAGACCAAAATCTGCGATTCTGACATTGTTTCTTGCATCAAGGAGAAGATTTTCAGGTTTTAAATCTCGATGCACAACCTTGTGTCGATGGCAGTAATCCACCCCTGCACAGGTGGTAAACACACGAATTAATAAAATGGAGTGGCGGGTTTCGACATATGATTGTTGCATTTAAGCGCTCTGCAATACGAAGGTCAACTCGGAATGGATAGGGAAGCACCTAATGATAAGATGATAACTACCACTAGAACAACATTATAGCCTGTGATTCTAAGTAAGAATATGAATTTTAATTTCTTGAACGAAACTCTTTATGCTGTTGTCAATTCAACAGAATCAAATGTAAATGAAAGTGTGAAATTGTTATAAACCTACAATAATAACTCCAAATTTCTTCATGATAAATTTGTGCTCTTTAAGACACGCATGCACCATTTTTTTTGCAAAGGTTTGCAACGCTATGGCTTGCCAGCCCACTGAGCTAGAGAGTTGTTAATACCATCTACGGATTCAGCAAGTCTTCTAGTTGAGATTGAAAAAAAAAAAATTTGTTGAGGGTTTGGGGTTCTCTGGGGGGGACGCCACAACTGGGGGAGGTTTTGCGGTTATTTTTGTCCAACTTTACCCGGTGCCAATCCAATGAGCCAGTTGGTTGCCTCAAAGTTTTTTGGAAACTAGACTACCATCCGAGTCTTTAGAGCCCTTGGTTGTCTTTCTAGCATATCTGGAACCAAAATTATGGCCCCCAAAGCAAAAAGTGGTAAAAATCTCTACCCCACAAACGCTAAGGGTGCATTACACCCAGATTATATATGGCCATAACTCGCCTCCAGAATATGCTAGAGAGCTGTTCAAGCCCTCTGAAGACTCGTGAAGTCTTGTAGTTTAGACTGAAATAAAATTTTAAGCTGGGATGTTTACATAATGAGAGGATGTTCATGCATATTTGTTTACATTTGGATGACGTCATCACCCCTGGGAGTCCAGCAATTGAGCCGATTTTGTAGCTCAAAGTCTTTTTTGGATTCTAGGCTATAATACGAGTCTTTAGAGCCTTTGATCAACTTTCTAGCGTTCCTGGTTACAAAATAAGGGCCAAAAAACTGCAAATGAATTAAGGAAATCCCTGAAAATTATTCAGCAAATTCCTGAAATATTTGGAATTTTCTGGCATAACTTTGGAACCAGAAATGCCACAAAGTCAATCATGGGCTTAAAAGACTCGTATTGTAGCCTAGAATCAAAAAAAACTTTGAGCCACAATACTGGCTCGTTGGATCAGCCGATGACATCATCAAAATAACTGCAAAAACATACCCCAATCATGACCCCATGGACCCAAAACCCCAAATAAAAAACTTAAATTTTTTTTGGAATTCTAAACTACACAACTTCACGAGTTTTTAGAGGGTTTGAACAGCTCTCTAACTCAATCTGCTGCTGAGTTAGGGCTGGTCAAAGTTAGGCCAGAAATGGCTAATGCTACCTTTTTTGAAACTTTTTAATTTTGGTCAAAAACTAGATTTTTGGCCATGTTTTTGGCTCCAGATATGCTTACAAGTCAATCAAGGGCTCTAAAGATGCAGATTACAGCCTAGCTCCCAAAAAAAGTTTGAGTAAAAAAATGGCTCATTGGGTTGGTGTTCAGGGTCAGATAAAGTTGGCCAAAAACATCCCCCCATTGTGACCTCCCCCCAGAGAACCCCAAATCCAAAATGAAAAAATTTTGTTTTCAATTTCAACTAGAAGACTTGCTGAATCCGTAAGTGGTTTGAACAGCTTTCTAGATAAATCATCTGGTGAGTTATAGCGTTGCAAACCTTTGCAAAAAAGTGGTGCATGCAGGACTTAAAGGGATTCATTAATGTCAGTTATGCTGATGCACTTACAACTAATTTTCATGAATCACCTTCGTTTAGTTACTGAGCAACTTTACAAGCAACATGATTTACACCATCTTCAGATGATATCATGCCTGGACATACCCATTCATAATGCATGCCTCATGCACCAATGCCACACATGAAGCTCACTCCCAAAAAATTTCTACCATTGCACCTTGGCATACTCAGGTATTTCTACATTTCATGATCAGCCGAACAGTTTTGTATCTGATGACAGCGCTCCATCAAGTGCAACTCAGATATAAATAAAGAAGTATTTGGCTTGTAATAAGTAGTTTAAAATATGATAAAGATGCTGAATGCGACAGCTGAAATGCATTTTCAATGTCAAGCAACCACGAGGTACATTGAAAGAAGACCATAAATATGATAATATAAACTGTTACAATTAATTTTCTGATTGTAAATTTTTCTTTTACATAATACCCTATTTTGGATTTTAGATGGTAATACTAAGGTGACAACATTAGATGGTAATACTAAGGTGACAACATTACTTACGACAGCTACACGGTACACTTCTTGTGTTTTTGACAAAATGCCAACTGCAGTGACAAAAAAAATGATCAACTAACTCATTTTGTGAACTTTTAGCAGTATAAACATTATATGCAACTAAAGAAGGTCCACTGTGCTTATCCACATCCTTGAAAACATATCATTAAAAACCATTGCTGTGCAAAGCTAGTACATCAACCGTTAGTTCTGATCAATAGGGCAACCAAAAGTCACGTCAAAAATTTTCTGTCTTTTTTAAAACTCATGAAATGTCCACAAACCAACTTTCACGCTCATACCATGAGGGAATCCAAAGTTATTAGGTCAAAAAAAGTCAAAATTTATCATTAGGTCAAAATTTATCGTTGGGTCAAACTTTTCTTGCAACACGGTTTTCTTCTCTTTATCAATGTTTTATTGAAACTACAACAGCAGATACTGATATGCTTTTGCAAGTTTATTTGCACTTCGGTAATAATGATGGGTTTGTTGCGATTTCTGACATAACAATGTTGTTTTGCCCACTACTGGACAATTGAATGTTATGTAGGATAGGTGTGGTAAGGCAAGAACAATAAACCATGCTCAAAGTTAAACAACCAAATTTTTTAAAATTTCGAAGCATGGAGTGCATGATTATACTTCTGGGTTAACCTCTACACTTAAGACTGAATTATTTTGCTATTGCAAACGCAGAAAATTTATAGGTCAAAATAAAGTCAAAAAATTTAAATCATAAAGGCAAAATTTGAAGTTTTATGGTCAAAAAATTGGTTGCCCTTACACTCACGTGGTTTCGTCAGTGCTCACCAACAAATTTGTGCAGACAATGAAAGCCTATGAGTCATGTTAACCAAAGATAAGATGTGTGGTGTTCTACATACAAGGCTTGCACACCACTGTTTGGATACAACTTTGAACATATCTTATGAAGTTGTTACTGAACTGGAATCAATGTTTAACAGGTGTACAGGGTTTAGGGTAGAGGCTGCAGGCTTGGTGCATGGGCCTGTGGTTTGGCATGTCATTCATCTGCAATGCGCTTTAGTGACTGAGCAGGCCTCCCATTGATGCACTTTGGTGATTGAATGTGCCTCCCATTGAAGGCATTTTGTGAGAGTATTCAGTTAAAAACCTTGAAGGGCTTGTTTCATGGACAGAGACGATGTAGCAAGCAAGCGAACATCAGAAAATGTGATAAGAGTTTTCCTGTGTTTTTTTGTATCGTTTCCACTGAAACTGTGGCATACAAAGGGCTGCAGCAAAGAATAAAACCGTGTTACAAAAACCTGAGAAGTTTTTTGTTAAATCAAGCCCTCTAGCAAAGATATATAGACAGTTGAAATTGGTTTCCCAGATTGGGAGGCCCCACAAGGGATTTGTATTTTATATTATTATCAGAAACAACTTCATAAAAGCATCATTACAATATGCTAGTGGCCTCTCAATTGGAAGATTGGGTGTTTGACCCACAACCACTGAGTTATTTGCCGTAGAGTTCCTTGGGCAAAAGCGTTCACCTCAACCACCCTGGCAAGAAGCAAATTTCAGGCTTTGGCCTACCACCAATAGCCATCACCCAAAATCAAATTTAAAAAAATAATCACGCAATGTTATCAAACGAAGCTGATTTAGAGGCTTATCTTGACTAACTGTCTGAATATCTGCATATCATGGAGTTTCGTTTTGGCATGATGTTGTGTTGTAACTTAGGCAATAAATTTTGACCTGGGCCATTTTAAACGTTCACACAGGCTGCAGGTTCTCCAGCCCAGAAATAGATGGTCATTATCACCTTCACACTGCATCCACACTTAAAAAAAGGAAATTACTTAATTGCTTTCTTGAATTGGTGAGAAGCACAGAAAATATTTACATTGGGACTACTTTTTAGATAATGGTGAAGGTATAAGCTCAGTCACATGTCAGCACAGATGAAGTGTAGTAGCAGTGACAAAGTAACATAAGTGATGATGATGATCATTACATATTTCAACAATTTAACAATTGCAGTATTGCTCTTTGTACAATGCAAAGCTAATATTCAGGTGAGAAGCTGAATTCCTCATTATCTGATATCAGCATATTGAGAACACTATTTCTACCATAGTCCATGTGAACTGAATGCAGATTACCTTGTGTGCTATTTGGAGATCGACCAATATGGCTTTTTTGGGGCCGATACTGATATTTCCAAAATTTGTAAATCTTGTTTACTGATTCATTATCAAAAATATAATGAATTCTATGCCTTATGTTGTTTCAAAAACTTACAAAATCAGGATTTATGAGCTAAAATTTTTAAAATTGAGGCAATTTCAATAAGTTGTATTGATTTTTAATTAATCTGATTAATGATGATGCTTTTGTTTTGACTACGATGGCCAACACATGCTCCATGTTCATCTTGTCTGCTTGTTTATGAAAAACAACTGTTAGCGTTACTGCAAGATAATTGTCTTGACATGGTTCATTGTGCTTTCTTGCGCAAGTTGTCTGCATGTGTGAGGCATATAACAGTATTCTGTCAAAACCTACTGAGGCTGATAAAATCAGCCGTTTTGGCCGATACCAATATATCAGTAAAACCCAAATATTGGCCGAATATATCGGTGTATCTCTAATGCTTTTATCATAAATTGTGTCATGGAAAATTATAAGTCTTGTGGAAATTACAAGAACTGTACTTAGTGCACTACTGACATACTAACACATTTTACTGCATAGCAATGCATAAAATTAGCTTCATCCATACTCTCAACAGCACAACACAACAAATGTACAAAAATGTGTGTGAAGTAAAACAGAACACCTGATATGATTTGCTGGAAAAACTTGCGTGCTTCACTTTCTCTTAGCTTTCCATGCTTGACAATGTAATCAAATAGTTCTCCTCCAGGAACATACTCCATAACCATAAAGATGTCTGTTGGAGTGCAAATCACTTGGTAGAGCTTTATTATGTGAGGATGTCGAAACAACTTGAGGTTCTGGATCTCTCTTTTCAACTTGCTAACAACATCAAGTGATTTCAACTTCTGTCGATTTAGCACCTTGACAGCCACTCGATAACCAGTGATTTGATGAGTGGCCATCTTGACTTTTCCAAATGTACCAACACCCAAGGTTTCACCAAGCACATAATGCCCAATTTTTATAGCACCTGTTTGAACCACTCTGCCATCACCTGACTGGTACGACATTTCTGTAATAAAAATTTAAAATCAATCCATTCATAGTGAAACATATCATGCTCAATTACATTCTGATGTTAGTATATTCCATTTTCACAGATTTTCATTGGCACTAAGTATATATAACAATAATGCAATTGTGAATGCATACAACACAGTTAATGCATACTTTTCTTTACAATTCAAGTGATCAGCACATTTCTTAAACTAGGCTATTAACAAAAATGAAAACATAGTGAACTTTGCAGCAGAAGGAGAAAAATTAAGGTTTGTGGTTAGAAATTGGTCTATGCAACATAAAGTTAAAGTTTTGCATATTGAAAGAATCCTGAGCATATAGCTTATTTGCAATCCACTCAAGAACTACCTTGAAACAATCATGAAAACGCTTAAAAATTGTTTGTCAATAATATTTGCTCATCGATTTCCAAAAACAGTACCCTAAAATGGATAAAGATAAAATGTAAACTTTGAATTGATGAAAAAAATACATTGCAATGACTCTGGTTCATATCTTGAAGTTTTACTTGACACACATTTTTTTAATTTGCAATTATGGGCAAACAATTGAAGATGCCCTGAATAATAAACCACTCATAACAACCATACAACATTCTATAAACTACAACAATTACAATTATTTACAACCATCCACAACATATTATTTTAAACAAACCAGTACATTGCATAGTTACTTTACCATCTTACCTGCAAGAGAGCAAAGCAACTACATGCAGTGTGACAACAGAAAGCAGAGCACACAATGGGTCTTCAAAAGTCCTACAATGTATAAAAGCCTGGAGCATGAAACCTGTATTATAAATAATCAGTCAAATATTTACCAAACGTAAAAAACTTATCACAAGCACAACATAAACTGTGGGGCGGCACTAGCTCAGTGGTAAAGTGTCTGCCTCTCAATTGGAAGGTCGGGTGTTCGATCCACGGCCACTGAGTGAACTGCCATAGCACTCCTTGGGCAAGAGTGTTCACCCAAAATCACCCCCGCAGGGGGCAAATTTCAGGCTTCAGCCTGCCGCTAACTGCTGTCACCAAAATTCGAATTAGAAAAAACAACAAAAATTGTGATTTATTGGTCAGTGCAGCATAACTTGTATAAATAGCTCATGATTGTGAATAAACCTGCTTAATATATGCTGCTTATGCTGCCCTGCAAAACAGTTGATTATACAAAATATGTCTGAAGTTGATACCAAGCTCAAAAACACACAGCATGAATTTTCTGGACCAGTTATTTAAAATTTTTAACAAACAGGATATTCATGCAAACATTTTGGTAACACATGTAGAGGAATCAATTTCCACTCACAAACATTCAAATAAATAATGTGCTTCTTTAAAGAGTAACATTTGGTGATAAACACTGATAAAGTCTAATTGTGTGATCAAATTCCCAGGTTTTCACAATCCCTGCTGTGAAGTTCTGTTGAATAAGTTCTGTTCGCTTTTTTAGCCCAGAGCACAAAGACTGTCTACTAATAAAAAAACATTTGAATTTTTTTATTGTTTCAATTAGGGAGAATAAAGCTAAAAAAAATAATTTTTGTATTCATTAAAGACTAACACACTGAAGGTCATTAATAAAGGTTCAATTATACATGCATAAATAGTGTTGCTTAACACCTTCGCTGCCAAAACAGTTTGTATGAACCTTGGTTTCTAGCATCATTTCGCATCTCTATTAACTCACTAGGCAAATGAGCTAGAGAGCTGTTTAAACCCTTAAAAGATGCGGTGAGTCTTCAAGTTGGGAATTTTAACACTTTCACACCCAGGTTAATTCAAGCGGTTCGCGCAAAAACACTTGGATCGCATGTGGCTTTGCGCAGGAAATTCTTTGGTCCGGTAAGCGCTACAGACCCATTCAAAAGCTTAAAAGACTCGGCAAGTCTTGTAGCTTGCACTCGAACAAAAATTTTTTGGTTGGGGATGCAGATTTTTTTGAGTAACTTCATAAGTGGAGGACTTTTAGGCCACCTTGGCCCACTTCACCTGGCCCTGGGCCCAAACTGTTAGATGGTAGTATTTTGCTGAAGTTTTTATTGGAAACTAGGCTACAACCCAAGTCTTTCGATACTTTGGATGAACTGCTTCATGTTCAAAAGTTATGATCTAAAGTAATAAAAATACTTGACTAATTAGTCAATTAGATAATTACTTAATTTGTTTATTTTAGATCATAACTTTTGAACCAGAAACGCTATAAAGTCGATCAAAGGCTCAAAAGACTTGGACTCGAGCCAAGTTTCTCATGAAAACTTCAGCAAAATACGTTGGCCTGGCGGTTGGGCCCTAGGCCATGTAACATGAGCCAAAATGGCTCAAAAACTACTTCACTTATGACGTCACTCACAAAAAATCCGCAACCCCCAACCAAAAAAAATTTTTTCGAGTGCAGACTAGAAGACTAGCCGATCCGTTTCGGGGTTTGAACAGCTCTATAGTGCAATTGGCAAAGGAGCTATGGCTTTGGTAAGGCAACTGACAACTGCGGGTTTTGGGCTGATTTCAAAGTACGAATATATCATACACCGGTTCCCAAAGTGTTAAAAAATTGGGAAGTTTTAGATTTGGGGTTTTGTGTGGGTGACGTCATAAGTGGGAAGGTTTCAGGCTATTTTGGCTCAGGTTAGCTGGCCTAGGGCCCCAACCACTAGATGGAATTTTTTGACTCAAATTTTTATTGGAAAATAGGCTATAATCTTAGTTTTTTCAGCCTTTGATAGGTTTTCTAGCATTTCTGGTTCAAAACTTATGGTCTGAAAAAAACAAAATAATTAATCCCTAATCAAATAATTAATATCGCAGCTGTAGGGTTTCTGATTCAAGAGTTATGGCTAAAAAGCCATAAAATTGGCCATTTTACCAAACATTAGTAATTTTACCCTGAACTCTTGAACCAGAAACCCTAAAAAGCCAATCAAAAGCTCAAAAGACTCAAAGTTTTAGCCTAGTTTCCATTAAAAACTTGAGCAAAATATTTCACTCTTGGGTTTGGGGCATACGGCCAAAAACCTTGGCCAAAAAGGCTTTCAAAACCTACTCCATTTCTGACGTCACCCACAAAAAAACGCAACCCAAATCTTTAAATTTTTTTTATTGCAAACTAGAAGACTCACTGAGTTTTCAGCTTTTCCTATTACGGAAACAGCTTTCTTAACACCTTTCCTACCGATTCATGAAGTGGCTTGACAAACGTTCTCTACCGGCATGTTTTTTGGCAATTGTCCTCAAAATTTTCACACGTTCACAGGTCACATTTGAAAAGCCACCAAAGTGCAAAAATTTGCACTACCGTCATCTGAGATGCGTGTGAGCACAAGAGTCAGTTTAGCGCTTGTTGCAGAGCAAACGTCGGCTTGCCGATTTGCCTATACCCTTCCCTTATGCAATCTTCAGGGTTTGAAAGTTTTAAATCTGACATTCTTTCCAATTATGTTATATTCAATGCGATTCATGATGCATACAAAAACTACACCTAACAACGGTCTCAATGGAGCTGCGTTTTGGTGAGCTTTTTTTCTTTCGGTTTGTATCCTGCTAACCACTTCAATTTAGCTAAATTTCATGCGCAAACAAGCAAAAGTTGAAAACTTTAAATAATTGATGCATTGTTCATTGCTTGCGAAGCTTTCAACACATCGACACCTTGGTTGATGCTGCATTTACTGCAATTTTTGTTCCTTTCGAAAATCAAGCTTACTAATGTTTTCAATGGAGCTGCTTTTTCGTGAGATGGTTTTTCTTTGGAATTTGTAGCCTATCAACTGCTTCAAGGTTGCCAAATTTCATGCACAAACAATCAAGTTGAAACAAATAAAAAGAGTGGTGCAAAGTTCATTGCTTGGAAAGATATAAACACATCAATGCCTTGGTTGATGCTGTAATTTCTGCAACTTTTGTTCCTTGTGAAAATCAAACCTAACAATGTTCTCAATGGAGCTGCTTTTTTGTGAGATTTTTTTTGAGAATTTCTGATCTAGCCATATGCTCAATGATGCAGTGTTTCATGTGTAACCAAACACGAAATTGAAAAAACCTAATTTTTAGATGAATGCTTGTTGCTTTCAACTTTGTAAGCTTACCCACGGTGTCATCTTTGCTCAACTATTGTGGGAAAACTCTCACTGTTGACATTCTTGGCCAAAGTGGTCAATAACGTATCCGTGGCCAAAACTTTCACCATTGGTAACCTTGGCCATTATGAGCAAGAAAAATTGTCAGATGTACATAGAAAAATTTACTTACAGTCAAATGCCTTGTAGGCTTTTTCTATGGATGTCTAACATTTTTTCTTTGCCTTTTTGGCCAGGTAACCAACAGTGAAAGTTTTGGTTTTCCAAGGTTACCAATGGTGAAAGTTTTGGTTTCTCTTACCCATATTGGCCAAAGTTACCAATGGTGAAAGTTTTGGTCATTTTGGCCACAGTTGCTTTTATTGGCCACTTTGGCTATGAATAGCAATGGTGAAAGGTATGTGATTTAGACTTTGCCTTTGAGCAACCTCTGGCATCGCTCTCTACCAAACGCGAGTTCGTGTTTGCTAAAGGCAATCTCTGGCACCCCGCTGTGCAAACAAGAGTTTGTACTACAGAAGTCAACTCATGGCAAAAAAGTAGAAATATATTCGTACCACAGTAGGAGAGGTGTTAATTTCAGATTTACCATTGCTGGTGAAAATATCGATCACAAGGATATTGCTGTTGAAACCTTTCCGCTGGCGTTGCACTGAATGCACGGTTCACCACAAATGGAATGTGTGCAAAGAACAACACCATATATATGTGGTGTGAACAAGCAATAATAGAGTGGTCCCGGTGGAGTGATCTTGGTGAGTGACCTCTAATAATGCTTGTGAAGCTATTGAACAGCTGATAGTACTTACTAATGGTGATGACGAGAGTGGTCTCGTTGGGTGAACTCTATTGTTGCTTGCTGCCACAGTGCCAAGCTTTGCACACATGACGCTCAGGCTTTCCAATTGCAAAAAACTGGTGCTGTGACCATTATGCTACCTTTGGAATGACACACTTTATAACACAGGAAGTTGAGCGTGGTGATCCATGTATTAATTGAAAGAATGTTTTAGTTACAGCTTAAACCACATGAACTTTGGTTATGTTGCACATTTCAATGATTATAGCTTTCACTGTCATTTCTCACTTGACCAATGATGACCAACTGTAATGTTGATGACAGTTTTTTCTTTACAACCCACACCTTAGAATGTTACCAAGCAAGTGGTTACTAGAACCAAGATACTCTATTTTCAATACACCATCACACTGCTAGTCCATCATCATGTGAAATGGTAAACCATATGAAATGTTTTTTAAAATTAATTACTAAATTATTTTGCTTTCAAGGTAATTTAGTGATAAAAATAATTAATAAAAATAGAATGATAAAAATTAAACAAGGTCATCACCTTTCAACCTTTTTTAGTCATAAGAAATTAGAGAAAGCAGATTTCATGCACCACCTTATTAATAGTCTACTGAAAAGCTATCACGTTTAATAAGCGACACAAAAAATGTGTCACCGACACATGCTGGCAAATATTTTTCATGCGTGTCACACCTGAAAATTCCTGTGTCACACATGACATCTTGTTCACAACTGCCAAGTTTTCCAGTCTTGCTTAAATAAAATGAACAAACAGCCTCACAGCAAACTATTGACATGTGACAACAACGTATTGCCGGTCAATTTCTTGCTGAACACCAAATCGAAAAATTATATTAAAAATCATCTAGGCTACTCATTAACATGCACTGACAAGGAATATATGCATTAAAGCCATCTGTCTGAGGTGACGGATTTGCGCATAGGCCATGGCCCCGTGCAACTCTTTGCTATAACCACTCAATATTAACTAAAAATTTGCTTAGCTGAGCAGAGGCATAACTTCACAATTTACCTTGAAACGAGTGGAAATGCAAATGCCTGCTGTACACTCTTAACAACACAGTAACAACTAGCAACACAACATCACTGTGCATTCTGATCTGGGCGTGAGGGAGATGCAAGCTGTCTGTATGAAAGCAGTTACAGAAAAAGAAAAAAACGATACTTAATTGATGTTCAATTTTCCACTGACAAAAAGCTTGCAACAACGCAAGACCGCCAGACACACTGCAAAACTCCGATGAAAGCAATATTGTCACTATTGGATCCTATGTTTGGTTGTTTTTACAAGCTTTCCTGCAAACTGAGATTGTTTGTTGAAACTCTATATTTTAGTTATATATATGAGGTAAAACAGTTTCTTGTGAGCTTCACTTGGAAAAACATGTCTACATTGGGTGTAAAATAGACACTGATGTAAAATAGATACTACCAAAAAATACCTTGGAAACAAACTCAGGCTAACTTGTGCTTTGTACTTCGCTCACAACGCTATAGCCTAATAATGGACACTTTGAGGTACTTCAGGTGAGGACTATCAGCATCAAATGCAGTGAGAAGCTCAGATTGCCTTTGTGATATAGAACATGAGTCTGAATCAAACGCAAAAACAAGGTATAAGGAAATAAATTTGGCCGGAGTCACTTTTTCAGACTCCGACTCCGCTCTTGTTCTAAAATCTTTCAATCCGGATCCGGATCTGAGTCTGGCTCTTTTTCAAATTTTAGAATCCGACTGCTGTTGAGACTCCGGCTACAATCATCGATCCAACCATAATTTACCCATGTTTTAACCATAATTCCAACCATAATTTACCCTGCTACGTAAATACAAGTACCTGTTTCTCGAAAGATGCAGAAAGTCTAACAACATATGGTTACATGCTTTGATACAGTCAGATTGTTTGTACTCGTCACTATTCTTTGAACACTACAATGAATGAGTGATCGAACTTTGCAGTGACCGTTTGATCGAGGGCATGACAAGCCACAATGCTTTCGCATTTGCCTAGACTAGTCCAAGTTAGGAATTAGCGCCGTACTCCGCAGTAGTGCTGTAACAAGTGTTACGTGTTATCTAATAATAGTGTTAAGAATGTGTCTGTAACCCTATGGTTCTTTCTTCAATGCAATTGCAAAAAGTGTTTGTAACCCTATGATTCTGTTGTGACCTATATCAAAAAGCCAAGCTGCGCACAACATATGGTTAGGCCGCTTTTGGTAAACTCGACAATAACACGTCTCACGTGTTTCCCCGCCAGCCGACTCGGCAGTACGAACACCTTTGATGTTTTCGATATCCTTAGTAGCTGCATCCGAAAAGGGAGTGCTGGGTGGAAATCAAACGCGCCAAGGCTCATTCGCTCTGTGCCAAGTAGTAACTTACTGCAAATATGTAACACCGAATCGTCATGTAATCGTTCTGTTGCAATCGGAAATCCCGAGGGCCATATGCGCAAAGCTTCCACTGTGGCAGCAAGCAACAATAGAGTTCACATGCCATGATCACTCTATTATTGCTTGTTCGTGCCACATACATGTATGGTGTTGTTCTTCACTCACATCCCGTTCGTGGTGAATCACACATTCAACGCAACACCACTGGAGAGGTTGCAACAACATCCCCTCCTTTTTACAACGAATCGCACGGATCACACGTTCTTTGTGTGAAGGCTGAACTCCGCACGACCTTCACATCCTGGTCACAGCACCATTTTGTTGACGTGTCTCTCACTCTGTAACACACAAGCACGAGCTGTGAATCTGATTCACGCTGTCCTATGCGATGATGAAGGCGTTACTCAGGCTCGCGGCTGTTAAAGACACGAAATAGGCAGGGGAGTTCAGAGGTGACACTGTACACTTCATTGCCTCGAGTTCTGCACTGTTTTTAAGACGCAAAACGGCAGCATTTATCATCCAATAACACAGACGATGACTTGTCTTTTATGATTATACAGCAGCAAACATATCGCAGAAAACAGTTAATGGATCAGGCAGACGACAAATCGCTCACGGCACTACTGACGAAAAGAGAACAAGTAAGGTTCCGCGAGATCGTAAATACATCCACAGAAAGGCGAGAAGAAAAACGCATTCAACGAACGGTGTGAATATTGAGACACGTGTTACGTAAAACGCTGTGTGAACATGTGAACGGTTTGCGCCCAGCCGGATGGCTCAAAGAGCAGTCTATTACAAAGCACTGGTTCCAGTCCGTACGTACTTGTCCATATAGTTGGGCCACTGACCGCAACAGTTCTAAGTGTGAAAAAGAGGATGATGAGTCTGTTAAAGCGAATTTATAACAGTCGTGTTAATAGTGCGATAATTAGAAAAGGTGAACGCTAAATAGTACAAAGTGAACTGTACAAATGTAAGAAAACGGTGACGTGTTAATATGTTAATAACCCGTTTTTTTGTTTTTCAGAGGCATTAGGCGACATGAATATCGTAGAAAAATTATATTTGTGTTATAAAGGAATGGCACGAACACGCAGTCTCTTCAGGCACCCGAGATATTACAAACCTGATCACACGGTGGTCGCAGATTTATCCAACGCAGAAGCAAACGAAGTGCTCATGAATATCTTGGTTCGTGTTAAAAGCAAAACCTTCTTTTGCGTACAACTACGGATAGATGACAACAAGAATAAAAGAAGATATTATGTGGGTGTAAACCGAAGATACGAGAACATTTGTGTAGCATATATCCACTCTGTTCCTATGCCTCAACCTCTTGTCGCGTACATATGGCCCGCAAACTTGCGAGTGAAGGATCTCAACTTGGAAGCGATACGTCAGGCGTTACTGCGGGCTGACGACGTAAACCTTCGGGTTTTAGGACCACCGCACCGAATCACGGTACGCTATGAAGACTTGACTGCAGCCGATGACGGAAACCAAGATAAAGCCGCAATAAGCGATGCTAGCGATTTACCGTGGGAATTGAGCCATTGTGTGCCGAATGCGGTCGAAACCTCCCATGAAAACAAGCTTCTCCATAAGGAGAGGCGACCCCCTAGGAAGGCAATCTCGCCACGCAAATGGAGCAGGAATGGGTATATGCCAGAAGGATATGAGGTAGACGGGGTGAATGAAATAGAGGAAAAAAGCATCACATGGGCTGACGAAGAACTGATGGAATCTAGACCGATAAAGAACAAACCAACTTTCGACCTGGAAGAGTTCATCTGCTAAAAACCGCAATGCAGCTGCAAACTTGCTCTCACCACAATATCGTCAACGACAACCCCGCCACCTTGTGTACATGCAGACGCGTTATCACTCCGTATCGACGTGCTTGTATCGCCTCTAGTGACAAAAATGAACTAAAATCTAACAGCTCCACGCATAACAATAATGCGGAGACCAAGTAAACTAGATGTAAGCGTACATTCAAGGCCCGCACAACTCGCACCTGTTTTCGCCTTTTTCGTGTCGCCTTTAAATAGCGCTGTATTTACAACGATTAGGCATTCACAATTTAATCACTGCTACTGAACGGATGTCATGGTTTCCATATTATAGCAAAATTGCTATCGAAGTGCTGTAAAATATGCCTCGGCTGTTTATCAGTGCTGATCGATGTTTCTCTCGTTTTGGGAATAAACCAATGCTCAACCAAATCAAATTCAATTCTTGACTCCAACATCTGGCTGCGGGGTTGAGATGTTGTAAGTTGAGTACGAATGTATGTGACTGGGCTATGCTCAACCACAGCGGGTCCACTATTGATCGGCTTAAGATTATTGTAAAATGGGGAACTTTTCGCCCATGAAGAACATTATGTCACTTAATCGGCGGGCAAGGTGACATAAAAATTCCACCGGCTTCAATGCCTTGTACTACGTTCTGTTTTGTCTGTTTTTGTCAACCTGCGTTCTGCAGAGTGTGTGTGTTCATACTATGGACTTCGTGTCTGCTCACAAACAAATAAATTAAAATTAAATTAACCTAAGAAATAACCGCACAGACTCCTGTTACTGCCGAAATGCAAAAGTGACTCCGGATCTGGGTCCGGTTTTTCACAAATTTTTTACTCCGGATCAGGGTCCGAAAGTAAAACGCAGAATCCTGCCGGAGTCGACTCCGGTCACCGGATCCGGTCCCACCTATGCAATTTTTATGATTATTTGTTTTGTCGCGTACACCTGTTTCGCTTGGTTGATCGTGCGTAACATCAAACCAATTGCACTTCGTGTTGGAGGTAGTGTTGCCAAGTGGTATTATATATATACCAAATTTGAAAATTTTGGTATATTTTCAAAGCGCTTGGTATATAAATTTTTGATTTGGTATATATGCAAAATTTGTTATATATTTGTTATATTTTTGTCACACGGTATAGTTGAGATTTTAAATCAGTTTATTTGGTTTATTACAAAGCGAAAACAGAGAAACCGAAAGCAAGTAGTGCAAGTGTTGAAGCTATATAAGAAAGTTTTGTTATTTTGCTTAACAATAACATGGGAGTATGCATGCACTTAGGGTAAGCGGAAAGCGAGATTGGGTGAGAGCTGAGATGTTCTGAAAAGAGTGAGCTTACAGTAGCTCTAGTATAAGTATGCGCTTTTAGTTAGACAACACAATATGAATGTAGCCTATATTAGGTGGGGGAAAGCTGCGTACGAGAGAGGCATAAGATTTAGCAAGAGTGTCTGATAGATCTGGCATGGCTTGCAAAGCAGTATTCTGCTGATGCTCGCAGCTGTGTATCCCAGCAAAAAGAAAATTGCCAGCTATTATAATAGTATTCTGGAGAAAAGAAATGAAACTGTAGTAGTGTGTTAGAAGGATGAATTTGCAGTGGTACATAAATCTGTCATTGCTAAAGTTAAGATTGTAGAAATTGACCTTGAAGCATCTCTATGATGACACACATAGGTGTAGGAGCAGGAAAAATTTTTGGGGTGCGAAAGCATTTTGCCCGAATTCTCCCAACTTGCCTGAAAAAAATCAAACAAAAGCGACCTCCAAAACAAAGCTCTTCATGTCAATTCGGGTGCCATTGTTTTCAAATCAGCACATGTTCATGTTGGGTGCCATTTTTTTGCTAAAATCTTCAGTGAGTTTGTGAAGGCTCTCAGAGCTTTTGCCCAGATATTGTAGGATTTTCCCAGATTTTATGGAATTTTGCCCGGATTTTCACCAAATCAAAACATTTGGGGGTGTGATGCAGTTACACACCTGCTTCCTACACAACTGATGGCACTGCTCAACAGCAACGTTAATCGTCCACATAAAACAATGAAAAGGCATTGAAAAAATAGCATTAAATTAAATTGTACGTTTTTGTTACATATGTATAGATTTGGTATATTTTTAAACTAGATTTTGTATATTCGTTGTAAGAAGAGTTGGCAACATTGGTTGGAGCAGGGTTGCCAACTTTGAGAACTTGCCAATGTTGTGCAGTGTTGCCACTGCTAGGGTTTTTTCACTAGATCTGTTTTTTTCTGTTTTTTCTAGGGTTCCTGGGTTTTTATTGAAAATCTAGGTTTTTTTGACTCTGGGCAAATTTTAGAAATGTATGTTGTATTACTGTATTCTCCATTCAAGAATACAGTTAGTTTCGCAGGTGTAATATGTGCCAACTGCCGAGTCAGTAGCCAGTACAGATGAGTAGGGCTAGGCTTAACCAACAAATTGTTTGATATATAATGGTTTACAGATTAAGCACTGACTAGGCCTGCTATGTCAAGCCCGCGGGCCGCATTCGATAATTTTGTGTGGCTCAGTTTAGGTCTTCGCTGTACTGTAGTATGAAAGTATCGTACATGCTGACAACCTGTTTTTATGTTGATAATCTTGAATTTGACATTTTTGATGCAGGTGGTCCTCAGTGCCACTTTATCATGTCTTTTAGTTTTACCATTGCAGTTAGGATTCAAATGCTTTCAGTACATTAGCTTAAGCTAAATGTAGTTTGCTAAGATCAAATTAAGCTATTCAATGTGCGGCCCGTAAGACCTTGAATGTATCATGTACATGTTTCAATTTGTGTATTTAAGTGGAAGTAAAAGAAAACATTAAATGTTTTTTTAGAAAAGATCCAACTAGGTTTTTTATGTTACGTCATACATTTGATTTGCTGCTAGACTAATTCTAAATTATCAGTATGTTTAAAAATAGACTTGAACTTGTTAAAAATATGATGCAAATAATGCATATTACCTTAATTTGTATGTGCAAGTACTAGTGGTAGTGTGCGTTTCAAGTTTGGTTTTGACTTGTTTTAAACGTTTTGTGTGTCTGGGGATTTTTATTGCTTCCTGGGTTTTTTTCAAGTTAAATTCTAGGGTTTTTCATCATAGCAGAGTGGCAACACAGGTGTCATGGCTAATTTAAAAAAATTTGGCCATTGTCTTGGCTAATTTTAAAAAATTTGGCCATGTGTTAAGTGTGCTGGCCATGAAAAAACATATTTGGCCTATTAACAGATTTTGGCCATTTTTTCAGTTTGTTACTTTAAAATGAAATTTCCATTTTGCAGTGACACACTGAAACCTTTTTTTGTATTTTGTGGACGGACTTCATCGTTCATGTCTCTCTTGTTGCAGTAGACCTATGGTACTCAAAGCTTGTTTGCTTTGAAGTGTGTGTGGTAATGATTTAGCTCAATTGCAGTCAAACAATATTGTACAAGTGTTTCAGTCGGTGATGTTCCTTTTATTGTTACCATTGGTACAATGATAGCTACTACAATTGTGCTGTGTATTTGAAGACTGCAGTGCTGTACTCAGTTGTCACTTACTGCATGTGATGTAAATGGTAGGCTACTTTAGTAGAAGCATTTTACACTGTTCGTTAGATCTTGCTGTTAGAAGTTTCTCATCACTTTTACAGTAGGATTATACTTACTGCAGTACTTTAACCTTTACCTTGCCTTGCTTTAAAGTGTGTAGTAATTATTTAGTCCTTGTAATCAATACGACAGTAGATTTTTGGTATGCTGTAACTGAAAGACGTATATCTGGCAGTAGCTGATCTTGGTTGCGGATATAAAATGATGTAACTGGTGTCACAAAAACCGATATTTATGTGTAGTAATGACACCACAACGGTAGTAAAAATATTTGTTGCTTTACCTACACTAGGCTTAATTTCAGCAATCATCCTCTCACAGTCACACCAAGATTATTCCATTCTTGATAACAAGCTACAGTGGGACCGAAATTTAAGTTTCAACCATTTTGAAAATATAATCTGCAATGTGCTAATGTATGACCAACCATTTTTTGTGCTCTTGTGAATGACAACACAGTTTGGTGATGATAAAGTGTTTTGCTTAGCTCTCAATGTTGGTCATGTGCAAAACTGATTCTGTAATGTGCTACTGTGTGACTAACCATTTTTTGTGCTCTTGTGTCTATGATCACGTCTGTATGGATCGCAAATCTTGAAATGAACTATTATTATTCTTCTTATAAAAAATGAAACCATCGCCATGTTTTAGCATGAAATGTTACGGAAAAAGTATATTAAATTGCAATGATGAATATTTTTTTCTATTGTATCTTTACCTTTAATCATTGTGTAACGGTGTATTTTTCCACCACGGTTATGTCATCACACATCCGTTAACGATATCTGCGCTGACAGACATCTGTTCTTTACATTGTACTGTAGATTTTGTACAAGTTAACCCTTGCAACCAGTAGATTTTGTTTCAGTGGGACCTGTCATATGATGCAGTGTTTGCTCTCATGAGTTTCTACCCTTTCATTCACATACTTGATGGTTTTCAGCTTGTGATTATGATCATCAACTTCAGACAGCTCATGGATTTCATCTTTTGTACTTAAAATTAGAGCACAGGATCAAGTGATTTCTAGCATTGTCATTGGATTGAAAAGTTAATTTCAAACTGTTTAACAGAAACGGCTCATTTGAAGCATTTATCCACAGTAATGTTTAATATATGGTTGTAAGTTTTACTAAGATAAAGAAAGACAAGTTGTAACACGCAATTTTGAGTTTATGACAGAACTTGTTAGTTTAGGGCAGTGGTTCTCAAACTTTTCTGCGCGTTGACCCCTGATTACAGTATACAATTTTTTGTAAACCCCGTGGCCTAGCCCAACAGTTACTAATACAAGGAAAGTATGTGTCAAAAATTTTTTGAGTGCTTTTTACTTGAAATGCATAATAAAATAACACAACACTGAAAATATGCTCAGAACTTGAGGCTATTCAGTGATCCCCATTCGACTCCGTGACTATTTATTGTCCCCTGGGGGTCGATATCGACCACTTTGAGAACCACTAGTTTAGGGGCAAAACTTGCTTCTTTGGCAAAACCAGATTTTATCGGCAAAAAATAAACTGCCTTCTTAAACATTTTGAGTCCTTTATGATTATGTAAGTTATCGTAGTTGAAGGATTTTGTAATTTTGACCTTAACTTTTTCAAAAAACAGCCAGTTTGGCCATTTTTTATTAAGATTTTGACCATATGCTATGAAAAATATCTGGCAACCATGGATGGAGGTTTGATGTTGTGTCCATAAACAAGTCAATTAAGGCTTATGTCATATACTTTCATTCGACCTGACTATAGTATACGGTGATGCCTAAAACAGATGTGAGTAAACCCTGCGCCAAACAGTGAAGGTGGTTCAAATGTTTTTGTGAAACGTTTATGAAAAATTTTATTTCATTGGTGTAACATCAACTACAGTTAATTAGTAGGTGTCACCTCCAAGTTAACGTAACAGTCTTAAGCTCCTGTGACATTAATCATTAATATTTTGGTGCCACATCAAAAATTAAGGGACTAATTAAGGGCTCTTATAAATTATTCGTTAACACCTTTACCCAGTTTCTCCCAAACTACATCACAGTGTAATTGTAACTGCAATTATGCAGTCATTTGACTTGTAAGTAAATTCAGAACTAGCATTGAATTTGCTTGGCTTTATCGAAAATCCAGTGGCTACAGGACCGCCTGTGGATCTTCTTCAGATTTGAAACCTTATCTAACCGCCACCTGCATTGTGACAGTAATGAACGACAAGAGGCTTGGTAGAAACGTAAAAGGTAAACCCTAAGCCTAATGCTAACCAAACACTAACCCTAATGCTAAACCTTAGCCCTAAAGCAGTGGTTCTTAACTTGGGGTAAAGAAGTGGTCCCATGAATTAAAACGTGCAGCCACTACTATGGAAGCCGCTAAGGTAAGAGCTGAACCAAAAACCATTAGCACAGTAGATGTAAATGCATCCGCTGCGCTACCACGACAGTGTCGCTTGAGTTGACAAACTTGGCGTTTTATTCAAAACAGGTCATGTGAGGCGGTTCTGTAGCCATTTCCTATGGAAAAACTTAAAATCAAGTAAACTAGTGTCCACAAAGGTAAAAAAGAGTTAGAAGCCATCCACTAATTGTAAATATAGCACTTGACAGCAAAATCTTGTGTCTATCTGTATGCCATTTCCAAAGTTCTGCATGAAAAACAAGATTTGTCTTGGCTGCCAAAGCAAAATAGTTGTGTATATGAGTATATCAATGCACAAATGTTCATTGAATTTTGCTGATGAAGTTGTCTTCAGATGCCTTCCTATGATTGTAATTGTGTCTTTGACTTACGGTTATGGTTTTCAGTATGCTTACAATGAGTTTAAGGGTGTCTCATCTTTAAGTTTAAAGTTATAATTGTTTTGATAGGTTTCACTTGTTTCACAACTTATTTGAAAAAGTCTGTCTTAAAACTGCATGCTTTCCTTAAAGCAAGGTACTTCTAAGGCAAAATGGATGACAGTAGCAACTGTGCAGAAGAATGTTATGAAAAACTAGAGAAAATAAAGGTTATCAGGTGTGTTTTTTATTCTCAGTTTGGATTGCTAGCTTGTTCTTCATAGATGTATACTGCAGAAGAATTCTTGTACATGTTTCATGATAATAATTATAAGTTCTTATAATTTTTTACCTCAGGTCAGCCTCAGCAACGTGAGAGTTTATGCATGTTATGCTACTCCATAATATTTTTGTTGCCCTTGTCTCCTTCGACACATGTTTGATGGCTGACCAGTTGAACTTTAACTGGCACTTGTTTTATAAATCTGAGCCAAATTGTTTCAGAGTCGTTTTTATGAAGTTTGACTAGCTATTTGTCTTTCTATTTGTTTGTTAGTCAGTCACTATGATATATTTAATAGATAAATGGGTCTGTTGGATAGGTGCCATTATGTGCAACAATATCTTGATGTGTTCTTAGTTAACATATTGTATGGTCATTCAAGATCTACGTTTGCACTTGATCATAGTTATTCTTACATGCTGAATAATGTGATTAACAATCAGCATTAGTTTCTTATTTTATAGGATAGGTTATCTTAACAATTAAATCATGGACACTTAGCCATTGGCCCTGCCTATTGCAAAGTTTGGCCTTAATTTTTGTGCATTCCTAATAAAAGGACTCAGTACGTTGATAGAGCATGAGCCTATCCTTCTCGTGGACTAAAATCAATACCAAGTCATCAATGGTGAACTTAGGGTTGGGGGACTGAGGCAAGGCTGAAAATGGGGCCCTCTGATGATGTCATCATACTATTATACTCAATCAAACTGAAATAATACCTTTTGATCAAGCCTAGACAGGCGATGCATGGGCCACCCAAGGATACTTTCTTCAATCAACGGCATGACCGACATAACAGAAAATCCAAAAAGCTGTTCGTGATACACAACTTTGAAAACACTGAAACCTGAGTAGACAAATCCAGCAACACAAAATTTAAGTGATAGAAAGCTGGCATTGCCTCCCGCCCCACTTCAGTTTTACACAGTTGTTGTTGGATGCCCTTTTGAAAGCAGAGCACTTACACATTGCAGTTGCTGTTGGGGGCCCTTTCAAAAATAGGAAAGAGTACTTACGCATTGCAGTTGCTGTTGGGGGCCCTTTGAAAGCAGAGTACCTATACATATTGCAGTTGCTGTTGGGAGATCCTTCAAAAGTAGAGTACTTACGCATTGAGTTGCTGTTGGGGCCCCTTTAAAGCAGAGTTCTTACTTATGATCTGCTATGGAGTATATTATATGAGTGGATAATAATACGCTTTTCACCAAACATGAGAAAAATTTAAATGCGAAACACCTCAAGGGGGGCCTGAGGCAAGTGCCTTGCTCGCCTCCACTTAAACACACCACTGCCAATCATAACATGTGAAAAATTTAACACCTTCGACACCATTTGATTCCGCATGATCCACTTTTCTTGTGCCACTTTGTAACTCCATAATTTGTCAGGTGATTGAGCTAGAGAGCTGTTCAAACCCTCTAAAATTGCGGCGAGTTTTCTAGTTTGGATTTTAAAAATTGGAAAGTTTTGGATTTTCATTTTTTGTGGGTAAAAAATCTTTTACCTCCAAACTTGTTTTTTTTGGTCATAACTTTTGAACCAGAAACTCTAGAAAGCCAATCAAGGGCTCTACAGACTGGAATTATAGCTTAGTTTTCACTAAAAACTTGTGTCAAAAAGTTGGGTCTTGCAGTTGGGGCCCAGGGTCTGATGACCTTGGCCAGAAATGCCTAAATCTTCCCCACTTATGATGTCATCCACAAAAAAAATCCAAAACTGCCCAAATTTTTAAAAATCCAAACTAGAAGAGTTGCCACATCTTTTGAGGGTTTGAACAACTCTCTAGCTCAATCGGCTGGAGAGTTATGGTGGTGCAAAGTGATGCAAAAAAGAGGCTCATGCAGGATTTGGAAAACGTACACCAGTGCCAAAGGTGTTAAAGAACATTTCTTGTGACATTTCTAGTCTTGTGCTGAGGTTAGTGAATGCATAGAGGAGAAAGCTAAATGCTGCAAAGTGCCTTGCCACAACTGTAACGTTCACTACAGATGTACTGTAGCTGTATGGTCTGCAGTGCAGAGTGGGAAGAGATAAGCACCCACTGAACACTTGCACTCTTAACACTTTGAGAACTGGCGTACGATATATTCCTACTTTGATTTCGGCCTAAAAAACAGCAGTTTTCAGTTGCCTTACCAACGCCTTAGCTCCTCCGCCGATTGCGCTAGAGAGCTGTTCAAGGGCTCAAACGGATCGGCCAGTCTAGTAGATTGCACTTGAAAAAAAAATTTTTTGGTTGGGGATTGTGGATTTTTTGTGACTGGTGTCATAAGTGAAGTAGTTTTGGGGTCATTTTGGCTCATGTTGCCTGGCCTAGGGCCCAACTGCTAGGCCAAAGTGTTTCACTGAAGTTTTCATTGGAAACTAGGCTCGAGTCCAAGTCTTTTGAGCCTTTGATCAACTTTCTAGCGTTTCTGGTTCAAAAGTTATGATCCAAAATAAACAAATTAATTAATTATCTAATTAGTCAAATATTTTTACTAACTTACATCACAACTTTTGAACCTGAAACCCCAGCAGGTCATCCAAAGTATCAATAGACTCGGATTGTAGCCTAGTTTCCAATAAAAACATCAGCGAAATACTACCACCTAACGGTTGGTGCCTAGGGCCAGGCAAAGTGGGCCAAGGTGGCCTAAAAGTCCTCCACTTATGACGTCACTCACAAAAAACCCGCACCCCCCAAGCAAAAAGTTTTTTTTCGAGTGCAGACTAGAAGACTTGCCGCGTATTTTGAGACTTTTACCAGGTCTGTAGAGCATACTGGACCGGAGAAATTCCCACGCAAAGCCACGTGCCTTTAGGTGTTTTTTTCTGAAAATCCCTGAAAGCAGCCGGATGCCAAAGAGTTAATATGGATATAAAGCGAGTTAAGGAAGTTTTTTTTCTAACAAGGCATGGAGTTAATGTTAAAACTCAAAATTGGAATGAATTTTGGTCTTTTCTCATTTTTAAGGATGTTCAGGTTTTCGTATATGATAGCTAAAGAAGGTTTGCAAATGGCTTAAAGTGTAACTTTACACCAAGTAGGACTTCAAACTCATGGTTACCTTGGAAATTAAATTTGTAATATTATTTTTAGAGGGCAATCCTACATTCTATAAGTTTCTCAGAGCTGATGGCTGCGATACAAGGTGAAATGTTTAAAAAATTTTTAAATTACAGTGGCTTCAAGTTGTTGCCTAAAGCTACAGGCCTGCAACCAGGGGGTGACAACCGAGCAGTTGCCCCAAAAAATTAAAAAAAATGTTTTGTTGTTTGGTACGACAACAAGTTACAAGCATTTTGCCCCCTGCAAATAGTAGCTACAATTATTATGCCACCCCTCGAAAATATCAGCTGGTTGTGGCCCTGTATAGCCATCTTACTTGTTTTTGATAAATGTTCTTTTGTGTTTGTAGACAGAAAACAGTCCTTTTGGAAAAGGTCAAGATGTCTATAAAAGAATCTCTAGAGGAAGTGGAAGTAGAAAGCAAACTCTTGGAAGAGTATAAATCTGAACTTGAAAACCTGAACACAGAAAAGATGGCATATGTTGAGGAATTGAGACAGATTCATACAGATATTGATGCTGTAAGAAGACATTGTAACCAACTTTATACTTTTGCATTAAATCTTACAATCACAGAATAAAATGGACCAAACCAACAGGCCACTGTAAAATGAGTTTTAAAAAAATTACAAAATTTACAAGTGGTTAATTTAGGCATTTTATGTGTTTTCTTTATTGTGACAGATCATGTAATCATAAAAATTTTGTCTTGCATGTTAGATGTAAGAAGCACATAATTTGCTGTTAAAAAGATTGATTAATTTTTTAAACTGCAAAACGGTAAGATTTTCAAATAATCAACTTTTTGATATCCATCAGTTGCTGCAAGAGTGCTTTCATCTTGATGTGACTGTTGCAAGCTGATGTCAGCAGGTTGGCATTAGTATGCTGGTGGTATCGGTAAGACTGTAAATGCAAAGGGTTTTCACATTCTTATGAGTGGTTTTTAATCCATTTTTGACTATGTACATACACAACTCATTAAGGGTCAGGTTAAGCATCATAAAAAAGTATGCAAAGTACTTGAACCCTACTAGAAGAAACACTGCAATTAACAAATAATTTGAATCACATCCACATGAACCAGTCAACTGAAACACGTACGTACCAGAAACGTTTTTGTTAATTCATTATCATCAGTTTAAGAGACATGTTCTCATTTAACATACCATTTTTCCATGTTGAAAGTTCCTACCTTCATTTTCAATGTGGGTATATTTATAAATTTTCCATGGCTGAAATGTCTTGCTTTCATTTCAAATGCAGAGTAATTGCTTAATTCTCCATGGCTAAAATTTCTCAGTTTCATTATAAATACAGGGATAAGATGATCCTTTGTAATTTTAGTGAAATCTTTCTTGCCAAGTCTGAAAAGTGTAAAACAATCTGGTGTATGCGTATTAGCAACTTTTTTTCACAGTTGCGCATTTAGGTACACCAAATCATTTGAACACATATATTGAGAGAACATGTGTACAGTTGTCAAGACTGGATTCCACTACATGATCTATTTTAAGATTTTGCAAATGCTTTTAGCCATTTGATGGATATCATGAACTTTTTATAAAGATTGCATCAGACAACCTTTTAGTACAAATACAACCCAAGTTTTTAAATGCGATTTTGTTCTTTAACTTACTGGTGATTTCCCTTAAGTAGGTTTTACTTCCTGCTCAAGTTTCCAGTTTGCACTGTAAGAAACATTGTGGTAAGCAATGGCTGTAGTAATTAATGGTTTATATAGCTTTGTTTTTGTGTAATTGTCTCTTCTTTCATATTTTATAAACTTTTGCAAAAGATCCTACATATGCTTCATGTGAAGCATGCTGTTAATTGGTTGTGTAAGAATCAAGGACGTTTGATGATGCTTATACAGGTTTTTTTATTAAAGAAAATGTTAGGTACCTAGTAGGGACCTGATTTCTCTTATTCTAGTGACCCAATTTTCAATTCTAGAGACCCGAATCAGGTACCTAAAAGACCTTAAAAATCTCTGCTTGTATGATAGCCTGTTTTAAAACTTTCTGCCTTTTGCGTATGTCTATGTTTTTGCATTGTCATAAAATATTTGTGTTTGGGATGTTGAAGATTTGTTCTTTACTTTGCAGTGATTGGTTATTTGCTGCTTTTTTGTCGTCGTAGATGGAGCGCTTGATCAAGGAAGGACTTGCAGATAGAAAAAAAACAATGAATGATGCACGTAAAACAATAGTACAGTACAAATCCTTAAAGTTGGAACTGGATGGCTTGCGACAGGACATTGGTTTGGAAAAAAGCAATTCAGATGATGAAATTCAACTTACTTCAAAGTAATGATTGTCTTGTGTCTGCTTTTTGCGCGTGTGTGCCACATTTTTATTTGAATATTTTGGAATGCTAACTGTTTTTGCCATCACTAGCGGCGCAAGTCACTTCTTTTTCACAGACCATTCTGTGAAGAACAGTAAACAGATTTGTTTTGAGTTTGCCTTTTTTGCGATTCTGAGTTAGTCTGTTTTACCTCCACCATAAGGGCTGTTTCTGCTGTCTGATCAGTTCAGTTTTTCGTTTTCTTGGTTTTCGCTTCTTGTTTTTTTGTGTATGTGTTGCTAAAAAACGTTAAAACCTGAAAACGCAAAATGCGCAATATCTGGAAGACATCGGGTCGTGCGCGTCAGCAAGTCTTTGTTCACAGCGCAACGGATGAGCACAGCTTTCAGTCTGGTGGCGAGGTTAATAAAGCAACGGCCCTTGACCATGCGGCTGGCAGTCTGCAGGTGCACGACCCTCTTCGCTTTGTAACAACAAGCTTGGAAAATCATACATTGCAAAGCGCTCCCATGAAGGTAAACATTTTAGTATTTTGTCCCCTGACTGTTTCGTTATCAGTAGTTCGTTGATATCTTCGGGTTTAGCGTTTGTTCTGAAACTGAATGAATGAACGAACTAGTTGCGGCCTGTACGAGCAAATTTTTCATCCCAGCCAATAAACTTGAGAGATTTCTGTTGTTTCGAAAAGTCAAGAGCGGTGGCTGTGTTGCTGTAGTGCAGGGGTCACCAACGTGGTGCCCGCGGGTACCAGGTCGCCCGCGGGCCTGTTTTTCAAAATAACATTAGCATGATAAGTGTCTTCACGTTAACGAATATCAATACTAAAATAATTGAAAGTAAATTAGCAAATTTTTTTTTCAGAAGTTTGTATCAAACTAGTAGCCCTTCGCATTAATCGGAACACAATAAGTAGCTCGCAATTTCAAAACGTTGGTGACACCTGCTATAGTGTATAGTGGTTAAGCTCATTAGAGAAAAGTACAAGTCTCAACACCACGATTCATCGCAGTTGTGCATGTTGATGCAGCCATGACGTCTGATCTGCCAATTTGTTTTATTTATTTAGATACATATATAGATATTTTATTTTTTATACCTTGGCCAAACAAAAATTTTCTTATGACTGATATCGAAGCCTCCAAAGCAAAATGCCTTGTAGGGCAATTCATTCGTTAATGTTACAGTCATTGCTTTCCAATGACTGGACTAAGCCGCTCTTTCGTCATTTACGTTATGGATGTTAAACAACGTCCTCGGATTTTGCTTTGTCGACAAAACATTAAAACTGGCACAAGATGTACCAGTTCATGAAGGAAGCATTCCTTATGCGCAGTTACCGACAAGCGAGTAAATGAGCTTAAAATAAAAAATTTAAATTAGCCAAAAATAAAAAATAGTCAATCAACCACGCGGATCCACTCGCCAATGTTCAAATCAAATTTATGCAAAGAGGCTCACAAACCCTGATTTGAAAAACTTGGTCGTAAGATATTATTTATGAGGAAGCCCACTTGAATAGGCGGACGAAACGTCGGCTAATAATAAAAATCGCCAGAAGAACTAACTCATCTGCTTGGTATTATTTATTTTTGATCATCGCATTGTGCGTTGCAGATCTGCACATCTTGCCATCACTCGATTCACCGCAACGCTCCAATATGTCCGATGTGCAAAGCGAAGAGCAGGTCGCGAAACCCGAAGAAGCCGAAGAAACAAGTGAAGCAGGAAGAACTTTAACGCACACTCCTTATTCCCGGCGCTGTGTCTATACATTCTTTTATGTGATGTCCGGGTGCTTTTTCCCCAAACCCTTTTCTGTACAAACCTCGGGTTTAACTAAAACTGTTGTCTGTCTATGTCGTTAGTATCATCTTGAATTGGTGTTGTTTTAGTTTAAAGCTCTGGTCTATTGACGCTGCTGCGAAGTGGCCAAGGCCCAGGCATTTGTTCTTCTTGTGATCGCCAGCAGGGTGGTTACTTTTGATTCCTTTTTGAATGACAGATGCTTGGCATTCATCTAACACAAGAATCAGCTTGATTGAAACACCCGATAACCCGGTTTTAGTACAGAGCGGGACGTGTTTCGCGTCTTAAAACAACAACGAAAAAAATAACGTGAACACTTTGGAATACTTTGGTATCTGACCACAGGCGTTGCCAGGGGTAGCATGCCCCCACCAAGTTTTTAGAAAATATAGTCTTTTTGTGCTGTGAGTGCCGTTTTTCCATACAAAGAAGTATTATTCGCCTAAAATCAAACATTCTGCCCCCCCGAAAAATTTTTGGGCTGGCTACGCCACTGTATCTGACGCGTAGAGATTTACCACAGATTGAATTGTGTTAAAGTTGGATTGCTGCGCTGTTATCGATCAAGCCGAACGTTTTTTTGTTATTACAAACCTGCGCGCGGTTCGAGCCATTTGCTGCTTTAGCCGATGTATCTGCAATTCAGGGAAAACCCCGAAACTGATTCAAGTGTCGCAGCGTGAAGTGTTGTTTTTGATCATTAACTGCTGTTGCCAAAGTTTTTTTCATGGTAGTCTGTTGCAGCAGTCGTTCCGCGATAACTTTTCACGATACGTTGTATGGTTTTCTGCTGTCCCGGTCGAAAGCGCACCGGAAATATTTATATCAAGTGTTGCACTGTGGAAAAAAATTGTCTGCAGCGTTGTGCACTCGTTGTTAGTATTTTTGCTGGTCAAGCTTTGACGGGTTCACTTTTGACGTCCCGCTTCGAATAAGGGACAGACCTGGTAGGGCAGGTTTTCATGCGCGTTTTCCGACCTCAACTGGTATTTTCCTTCCTTTAAAGTTGTAGTTTGTGAATGGAAAGCGTCGGTTACCAGGCAACGTGCACCATGTCGACGACTGAGCGCAGTGCTGTGACAGGCAGCTGATTTCGTAACACCCTAACATGCCAGCAACCTGACTGGCAATGACAGTTTTTTGAAGATATACTACGCATGCTGATAAACGCTTGCTGATTGAAATGTTTGGTCACAACATAACTGCCCGCAGTGGAAAGCAAGCTTCACTGAACCCTCTTGACGGTTTAATTGCCAACGGGACCAGCTGCAAGCAGTTTGAACTTGTTTTGGCAATATTGATTTTACTTCAGATGCAGTAGAACTAATTTTACCCCTGTCTGGCCTGTCTTCAGCTATGCACTTTCTTCAAAAAGTGCTGCAAAGTTGGTGTAGTTACAATCTGGCAATGCCGATCTTTCAACATCGCGGCATACTAAACCTCAAGAAGTCAAAAGTGTTTCCTCACGCGGAGCAGCCCTCCGCCGGTACTTAACTAAACAAATCACCCAAGCTTCCAGAAGGCGGTGTGAAATTTATCGTCATTCGCTAATATTTGGTTCATGCAGTGGGAAAAGTGGTTTAGCATGGTTGTCTTTTCTGCAATAAACGACTCAGCCCGACCGCTTCTGCTTTGCAATGTATCTCTGGCAAAGTGTCTGCATTACGCTGTGGTAGCTTGAAATGGTCAGGGCCATATGCTGTTTCATCACGCTGCTGATGGTTAAATTTCCTTAACGCTTGGGCGTCAAGCTGGCGGTACTAAATTATCAGGACTTCCTATAAAAACTTCGCCGAACCTGAAAGCTTTTCTGATTGTTACACCGCTGTACGCCGAGTTTCCAATGCTTTGCCTCCATAGGCACCATTTTACTTGCACGTTTTGATTACTGTCTTCATTGTTTTTCGAATAATTAATGTTTAATCTGCTGTTTATGTTTGTAATCGCCGTCTCATCGCAATTGCCCCATTCCGCCATAGCATCACTCTCATGTTTGTTCGAAGTTCCCAAAAGCTTGTTGTTTGTCTCGTGGGGAAAAAGTGCACGCGTAGATGTCGGCATTGCTTTGTGTACTACACATTGACTGACCCCCTCTTTTCTTGATTGGTTGTGCTTCCGTTTTGTTGTGACATGCGGCTGTCGTTTTCATATTTGTCTTTTTTTGGGTTTTCATAAAACGCTTGCAGTAAGTGTGTCGACGTAATCCCGTTGCTGCTCCTGGTAAAGCGCACTTGCGCAGCGTGTTTACCGGGAAACCAAGTTTTCTTTGCGAAAGTTGTTGTCCAGTGTTTATGCTGCGAATGCGATCAACTCATGCTTTTAGATGTCCCGCCCAAGTTCCGCGTGTTTTGCAGTTGATCTAGATCAGGGGCCTCCAAACGTTTTTGTCCGCGGGCCACATAAGCTGTTACTCGACAGTCCGGGGACGGAACATCTTGCATAATGTGATTGTTTCGGGATATGTTACCTTCTACCCAATCAACAAATTTTTCCTAATTATACTATTTTTTCATTATTGGCAAAATGTCTTCGCGGACCGGATTTGGGCCGCTGGCCGTAGTTTGGAGACCCCTGATCTAGATGACGGCCTACCTCTTCAGTTAATGATTCGTTGCAATTTACATCTAATGCTACCTAAGTGCGCTAATCGCATTTTTGTTTCTTCCCCATCAAGGCATAGGCATAGTTGTTGTGGTCATGCCCTGTGATAGCGGAGACAAGTACTCTGTGCTGCTGCCAACTTACAACGAAAGAGAAAATCTTCCCATCATCATCTGGTTGCTGGTCAAGTATTTTGCTGAAAGGTAGAGTGTTTGCTTACGTTTGGTGCGTTCTAACCTATTGCAGTGTTTTCTTTAATGTTTTTTCAGTTGCTGAGATTTCTATCATTTATGATCAGCATTAGTGCCATGGACGTCGACTTGGGCCCAACGGGGCTCATTCTGCTCCCTGGTGCCAAAAACGCACCGTCTTCGCCACACTGCTCTGCGATTGTGCCGATAGTTTCGAAAACTAACTGTGTTCCTGTGTGGCTGGAAAGCTGTGAAAGAATTTTTAACTATCGCGAAAAGCTAGCATCTTCGTTGAGACAAGTGTTGGCTGAACCAACGTCCAAACATTCAACGCCGATTTTTCAAACATCAAACCACCGTCCGGCGAGCCTCAAAAAATGGCAAGGAATGTTAGTTGGTGAAACAACAGCACGGCGCGCTGATTGGGTGGCTTTATACACGTTTGACAGCCTGATAGTCGGACTGTCTGTTGTTTAGACGACGCAGCATCGTTCAAAACTTCCAAACGGCCTTTGCAAACTTTTCAACAACGCCACTTGTCTATCGTCAGATGAGTGCAAGTACTGTATAGATAACGCAGAGTGCGTCGTAATATCAACTGTGGATTTTATGGAAATATCAAATACATGGTAATGTGAAGCTCACCCACTGAGCTGGAGGCTTATTTGGTACGGCCACTTGCAATTGCCTCCTGAACTGCTCCGCTCGAGTATTGATTTTGTGCGTGCCACTTAAGACGGGAAGAGCATATGCTGGTTGGACCTGCGCGTCAGACGAAAAGTGATTGATTGGTTTGTGTTTGACCCGGTACAAGTATTGCATTTTTTAATGTCTGGGGATTTGCAGTGACCCAAGCTGTTGCTGTTGGCACAGGGCGCGCACGCAGTTTAATTGGCTGTGTACAATTTAGGAACTTTTCGACCAAAATTGAGACTTTTAAGCATTGCGAATTGGTCACATTAAAGTAGGTATCCTGATTTTCTCACCTAATCGATTAAGGTCGTTAATTTTTAATCGACCAGCAATGTTGTTACCATCACCGCGGCGAAAATCTTAGTCGCCCCGTTCGTTGAGTTGCCAGTCGTCACGGCTCTACGTGGACTTCGTTCCCAGCTTCTGCGGTAGATCTTGTTCAAAGTCACTTGGCCAGTGTTACCAAATGCTTTTTTGACATGGTCCAGTTGATTTTTGGATAAGCGTGATGTGGTTCTGCATTCCGTTGCCTATATGCAGGGCTACCATCGATCTAGAACCAAAAATAAGGATGGCTGACGAAAATTTGATTTTAGTACCTGAAAAGAAAACAATTGTTTCTGTTTGCGCGACTAACGTCAGATCATATGTTTGCCTATTTACTCCAGGAACCGTTTGCTTCAGCAATGTCTTATACTCGACCTCTTTCTTGTAATCGTAATTTCCGCTTGCTTATTTCTTGAATAAATTAAATGCTAAACCTTCGCTACAAAACTAGGTTTCCTAAGAATCCTAACCAGAGTAGACAGCTTACAGTGCTAACAATGCCTAGTGTGTTACGTCTCTTGTGCTGCAAAATTATACTACTTTTATGATGTCACAAAACCTTGATCACAAAATGTTTAAGGTGAGATAGAAATACTCTGCGTGTCTATCAGATATTGCTTATTTAAAATTATGCTACAGAAAATAAGAAAAAATAAGGACGCAAGTCACAAATAAGGACATTTCTTAGAAATAAGGACGGTAATATTTTCTAAGACGTACTACTGCAAAATAAGGACAAATCTTAGAAATAAGGACGATATGGTAGCCCTGCCTATATGTCCTCATTTTAAGCTAGTTACGAAGTTGGCACACTTTCTAAAATGGCTGCTTGTTCCAATGTGCAATTCAGTGACGGAATAGCTGTTGAATGGGGCTTGCTTGGAATGAAAATGAATGGTACAAGTACAGGGTGTTTCACAATTGTTGAAACAAAGCGGCAGCTTCTAAAACATTTATCGATGACCTTATTCATTTTTCTCTTTCTGGATTGTCATAGGGAAATAGTTAACCTTTCTATATATTAAACAAAAAATAGTCTAATGATGCCTTGGTCGATGGAGCAGAAGATCTTTTGTGTAAAGACATATTACGAAACGAAGTCTTTCCAGATTGTTCAAGCAAGGTTCA
>Ga0210059_1000108_pt1 | contig 73119 bp, 45 predicted proteins | sample Ectturendosymbi2_FD_188042 | JGI IMG/M metagenome (GOLD analysis project Ga0210059, IMG submission 188042) | Ecteinascidia turbinata endosymbiont from Florida, USA - Sample 2 (SPAdes) (version 2) | ecosystem: Host-associated > Tunicates > Ascidians > Unclassified | place: Key West, Florida... | reverse complement strand
GCTTTACAAATATTGCTGAATGATACGTACAAGCTGAATCATTGCAAGGAGATGGGAGCAAAACTAGGCAGGAGATTCCTCAAACAGCCGGCTGAAAAGCTCAAGGCGGTTTTTGTTACTAGAATCTAGTCAAACTTCAAAAGGCTAGTTCAGTAGTTGGACGGTTGTGACTTGGTAAGCCAAGTGGTATGCATGCCGTATACTTAACTACTGTTCTGTGTACTATGAGGGTGCTTTGGTAGGCCTACAGTTGGTAGAAGATACAAGAAATGAACTTTGTTTTCTGATTTCAAAACAAAAGGCAGTGGCTATAACAGATACGCCTGTGGATCTTGAAATTTGAAAACTTATGAATACGCCACCTGTGACGTAACAGTTACGCACGACCAGAGTGCAGTAGGCTTGGTAAAAATCAACTGAACGTAAAAAATAAACCCTAAATCTAACCTTAATCCTAAGCGCACCCTTAACCTAACCTTAACCCTAACCGTAGCCCTGACCTGACCTTACCGTAACCCTACGCTGAGCTAACCTAACCCTAACCTAACGCTATCCTATCCCTAACCTAGCACTAACCCCTAAATGTAACACCTAAGCCTAAAAAAAGTAAAGAAATAAAACAAAACAAAAGTCGGTATGGTGAGAGTTGAACCTAAAACCATAAGCATAGTGCCGCAACGCCTAACCAGTACACCACGAGATCCACACTGTTTGAATGACAAACTGACCCTTTCATCAGGACAGGCGTATCAGTAGTCACTTCCAAACAAAAAATGACACATTTTGAGAAAAATGAAGAAAGAAACTTATTGTAAAACACAGTTACAGTAAAATAATACAGACCATGATGGAGTACCGCCGCTGTGTGTGGTCCACCAGGCACATAGCGCCCCCAAATGAGGTTGAACAAACAGAGATAAAGACAGATTACAAAAAGATAAACAGTAAATGGCAATCCAGTAGTGTTGGATACATGAAAAACAAACAAACTGAGGTTAGTCAGGATAGCTGAAAAGTGGAGCAAAACAATACTGCACAGAAGCTTTATGGAAAGCATAAAAAAAACATACTGAACTGAAGACAGCAAAGCTCACAGATAACGCAGACATTCGGAACTGCCTATATGCACATGCCTCAACTCTTCAACCATTGCTTGCTCACCATCATCTGTGTCACGTTGATGTAAATTGTGTAGGCCTGTGTACTATAAAACTATTGTTTTGTATACTTTTTTATGTGTATTTTTTCGGCCCTTCATATACATGCAACTATGGCACTTCATTATGTCCATGGTCAATTTATTGCTTCTTCACAATTTGTTTGGATAAACATTGTTTTTTTCTCTTTGTTACGTGCCTCTGCAATGTTGTGGTTGCTGCATTGCTCTATGCCTGATAACCTCGACTATAAAACAATGAAATAAAACATTGCTTCTCAAAAAGAATTTATACTATGAAAACACAACAAAAGTCACGTAATCAATGTTACATCTTACAGAAGAGGTGAACAGCATATGTTATGGAAACACAAATATTAAATCATATACATAACAATTCAAAGAGGGAGGGAAACTAAGCAATTTGTTGACAAGGCCCTCATAGGCATGAGAAAGCAAAAACACACATGCAAAATTAACAAAAGTCATAATTAACAAATTACAAAAATTGAACGAAAACAATGAGCCAAATAGGATCAGACCACTAGTTTGCAGAAATTCGATAAACAAATTTTATGGAAGAAGATAAAAAAAGAAAACATTTTCGTAAGAATAATTGTATTCCTTAATTTCAAGCAGAATCAACAAAATCTGACTGTTTATCACACAGTTTTCTTGCACCAACCATGCGTTCACAGCATTTGACCCAAAAAACCAAAATTATTGTTTGAACACACAATCACCATTACACTGCTCAAACTTTCTCCTAGAACTTTGGCTTTTCGCATGCTTGCTCTTGCAACTATCTTCTATAGCTTGCCAACTTTTATGGATGTACTTCTTTTCTTTCACCACTTTTTCAGATTTCTGAGAGTCAATCTGTATGTGTGTTTGTCGTTAGAAAGCTGACAAAGATTTGGTGCTCGTGTGATGTCATACAGGTCTATGTGAAAAGTATCCAGTGTTTCGTTGTCTATTTAGGGTTTATTTATTGTTTATGTTATAATTTTACTAAAAAAAGCTGGAAACAAAATTTTTTGACATGTCACTCCTGAGATCAACTAAAATCACCAATATTTTCATGATTTTTATGTCATTTGTATTGTTGCGATCGGAAATCCCGAGCGGCATATGCGCAAAGCTTCGCACTGTGGCAGCAAGCAACAATAGAGTTCACATGCCATGATCACTTTCCGCGTACGCTAGTCGTTACGTGCAATCGTTCACAAGTTAATATCGGCAAAGCTTCCACGCCACGATCACTCTTTTATTGCTTGTTCGCACCACATATATGGTGTTGTTCTTCCCGTTCATCCCGTTCGTGGCCGAATCACACAATCAACGCAACATCACTGGAGAGGTTGCAACAGTATCATCCGCTTACTTGCGCTGTCATCTTCATATTGAGCTGAAACATGGGTTTGATTGGGGGTATGTAACTTAGGTTATCTCAAATGAAATCTGATAGTGAATGATCCAGATCATAGAGGAATGTTTTTGCAAAGTGTTGTTAGAATTGGAAAATGTTATTTAATCAATGTATTTATTGAGAAATAGATCATTTACTGAAATTTTGTTGTTTACATCCGCATACTGGTGAACTGACCCTGTAACATATTGGATAGAATATCCTTGCTGGGCACATAGTATGTGAGACAAGTAATCTCTGTTGTCACTGTTCTCACCTGTGTGTATGCCTTACATCAGGGGCGTAACTAGTGGGACTATTTAGTCATCATGTCAAGTCTCTCTGACATCTATGACAATTTTGTATTTGACAACAGCATTGTGCACATAGAAGTTCAAAAAGGTAGCCGGTTGCATCGCAGAGTGGCTCACCTAATTCCAGAAAATTATGAACGCATACTATTCACCAGGAGCGACTCCATGTAACAGTGTCACTTGGACTCATCACACAGTTTATACTGACTGACATTAAACGCAACCGTCTGTTGTGGCTTTTGTTACTGAAATTTTCATTTGCTTACATTCTGGCTGGCACTTGGCGTTGCTGTGTGACGTCAGTGACATGACAATGAATGAGAAATTCTCATGACAACTTGTCCACTGTTGCATAATGTATGTCACAGAGCAATGATAGCACCAGTTAGTCCTCTGCGTACTAGGTTCATTCAAATTAACCCGAGTTACTGGACAATTTATTGTTTATTTGAAATTAGTCTCCAATGGGAACTGTCCATAGATTGGAATTCAAATTGAATTTTCTCTGCAAATCGGTTGATTGAAATAAACCGTGAATCTGATATAATTTATACTTTAAAAATACTTTTTTGCTGAAGGTAGCTTGGACTATAACAGATGAGCCTGATTAAACCTTAGCATACTGGGCTCATTCATATTAGCCTGAGTTATTGGAAAATGTGATTGTTATCAAATGGGAACTGTCTATTCAAATCCAACGTTTTAAAACCATTACTTTAAAAAACATTCATTCTGATATGAAATATATTTCAAACATGCTTAATTGCAAAGGGTAGCTCGGGCTCTAACGAATAAGTTCGAGCAAATGAAGTCAAGAGAACACCTACTACGAAGAATAATTTTTTATTCAGGTCACCTGCAACATGAATGCTGTTGCAACGAGATGACACCACATATAATGTTGAAATCATAGCAGAAACAGAAGAGTGAACCTATTTGAGTTGGGAAACTCTATTACTGTTATGCCAAGGGTCGTAGATGCAACTCTGTCTTTAGTTGACCCAAGGCAACACAGGAATATGGCTGAAGCAACGCAAAAGGCCAGACAGCAATGCAAAAGGCCAAAAATATATGAACAGTGACAAGGCCCAATGAACGGACCTTGGTTTAACAACTTTAATAAGTGAAGTGGGTGGTGGCACAAATATACATAGCAAACAAGCTCACATTTCACAATATAAATCATAATAGAAGACTTGGGCTTCACCACTGACATATGTAGTGTGGGATACGGCTATGGCTTACTAGAAATTCCACAAGCTTTCTGCGATGTGGCCGTGCACCTATACAATGACCATATTCCACTATGGCCAGCTAGTTTTTCATCCCATTTTTTGTTGACTTTGGCACAATTTGGTGCCATTCCACCACTTGTGAAAACAAGGGGTTGAATGAATACTTTCGGCAATGGTTACATTGATTCTTGTTTTTTGCTTGTTTTTGGTAGATCTTTTTTCACGTTTGTTTAGCATACTATGAAACTTATTCTTTCATCTTATTGTTTGCTGTAATGAAGATAGTAATCAAGTGGTACAACACTATAGCATTATCATAGGCTGTGTGATGGTCAAGACAGTTAATTAATGAGCGAAGTAACACTGCACAAGAGGACAACAAAATTTAAAGAAAGCATAAAACATTCGGAAGGCAATAGGTATCCACTGAACTAAAGGCAAGTGGGCAGCAGTAATACTGGGCAGTACATTGGAACAACCAAAATCAGATCAAACCTACACACAGGCCATGCTGCCAGTGTTCCTTCTGACAACACCAAGGACAAGCGCTGATGGAACCACTGTCACTCTTGTGTGGCATCACCCGACATGTCAACAAGTTTCTTTGCGAGGCTGCTCAAAAAGAGGTGGTATACTAAGCATAGACATCAGTGGTTTCGATTGCATAATTGTTAAGGTGGTCATTATATTTTTAGCATTTTGCAGCCTCAGCTTCTGTTGCTGCAGTGCCTCCCTGTCTGGTGCTGTCTTTCCAGTGGCACCGCGCAAAAATGATTCTTGCATCTCATACTAGGCTTTGAGTTCTGTCTCTGGCACCCGAAGTCAATCAATCAGGCCTCCTCCCATCCCCTGTACATGGTAGTACTATGAAAGAAGTTGTCTTTTCTTATTTTTCTTTATTGCCTGATGGTGACTCATTGCACAAATTAAATTTTGATATGATCAACATCAAAAAACAAAGTGAAATGTTAGGAAGTTGGCAGGAAGAACTGAGAAGGGGGCCTGCATCCATGAGGTGTTACTAAAACAACACATTAAAAATGCAGCAAAACCAATGTGTTACACAAAACATGTAGGTAGGAATTCAGCTAGCACCGTAGTTAGTTTTAACCACATTTTACTACTAAGGATAGGCATTTAAGAATACCGAATCCAGAAGGATTCGGATCCTAAAGTATCCAAATCCAAATTGCTGATTGAAACCAGGTAATTGGATTCGGTTTAGATCAGCTAAGCTATGTCCAACCCTCAGGCCGCGGCCCAGTCGAAGGTTTTGTGCAGCCCAGTTTAGGTTTTCTCTGTAGTAAAATATCCAGTGTACTGGCAACCTGTTCTTATTTTGATAATGTTGAATTTGACCTTTACGTTTGTTACCATTGCAGTTAGGAATCGAACGCTTTCAGTACATTAGCTGAAGCTAAATTTAGTTTCCTAAGATCAAGGTAAGCCATTCAATGTGCGGCCCTGGGTAAGACAGTGACCTGGGTAAGACAGTGACAAGTAAACCATTTGCGTTATGGATATGGTTGGAAAATGTTTTTTGGTTATAGTCAAGTGGGGAAAAAATTTTTCTCAATGTTGGGGTAAAAAGAAAGTACCCCCTTAAAAACTATTGAAAAGAAAAAAAGTTTCAAATGAATTAGTGATACAGAGGCATTCATTGAGACATTGTAACATATTTGTTCTAACCTAAGTCCTCAAACACGGTTTGCAGATTTGTTTGAAAATTGATGTTGATATTAGATAGGACCAAAAGTTTCAAACAAATTTTATAAACTTTTATGCTGCTTTAGAAGTATTTAGCATAAACATGTCAAAGTTGGCAAGTGCTTTGGTAATGCATGTCTCTGCATATCCATACCAATAAAAAATTGACAATTTTACATTTTGAGTTTTATGGGCTAGTTTGTTTTTACCCCAAACAGATGTATTGACTTGGGTAAAAAAAACTAGATACTTTTTACCCCAGACAAGATTTTTTTACCCCATGTTTGTATTTTTGTATGATCTTACTTTCAAACAAAGTAAATTTCTCTATAGTTTTGCTCTGCAAAAAACAAGAACCTTCATTTGTTGTTTGGCATTTCAGCTGTATTGTAAATGTAGTTCATTGCTATAATAGCTCATAAACAATTGCCAATTATCTTGTTTTGAGTCTAGAACAGAGGTTCTTAAACTATTTTAGATGCGTCTTCTTTGGCATTAGTCATTGGTACTTGCATTGCAGCTAACCTCACAATCAAAGACAAAAAACAGTAAACAACTTTATTTGCAATTATTGTGTTTTTCTACAGTATGTTGATGGCACACCCATGCTCTTAGTGCAAATCTTTTATGTCCCTCAGTTTGAGAACCCAGGGTCTAGTCCAGAAAGTAATAAAACAGTGGTGATGAAACTGCATAATAATTGCATTTCTTAAACTGCATCACAATAGTACTGTGTGGATGAAAACAATGGTAGGTTGAAAAGACTCTTTTGCTGGAATCAAAGTACAGCAGGTTTATCTTTAAGAAGGGCAAGATGAGAAAAAATAGTATGTAACTGCATGTGGCAATTGATAGAGCCAGATACATTTAGTAAGATGAAAATAATGCAAAGATTTTCTTTACCAGATAAAAAATATTTTTTTGACACATGTAGCTCAAGACAGTGAAACATCTCTTGAGGCTGTTTTCAGGTCTTAAAGCAGGCCAGCTTGAAATTTCACCCTCCAAAACAGACAATATTTATGCTTGGAAAAGTCATTATACAGACAAAAGTTTGTTTTTTTTAGTACAAAGTAAAAAAAGAAGAAAGGCAAGTTAGAAGAGAAAGTCGAATCAGATGAGGAACTTTTCTGTTGAACCAGTTACCAGTGCACCACGAAGTAATCAATTAAAGTTTCCAAAGTACTACATCTCGGAGTAAAGCTGAAGACATGAACATGGTTCCCAACAAACAAACTTTAGCCTTGCAGCAAGCTTCTGAGGAATCTGCCTGGTTTCAGCTTTCATTCTTCTGCGATGATTAAAACTTGCCAGCGTATCTATTTATCATAGCTAAGGGCCGCAGAGATGGCAGCAAGTAAATCAGTCACAGTTTGTTGTCGGAGAAACTAGGTTTGCGTTTTGCAATGCATCATCAGACCTGTAAATTTAAGACAAATCTTACAGGCGAAATGTTGGCACTTGATAATAGGTAAAGAAAGAAACACGAACTGTGACTAGTTACAACGACATTACTAGAAAATTTTCAAAGCTGAAAGGCTGACATTCCCAGAGCACCATAAACCAGTCACTGCTAAGAAAATCGGCGTTGGAAGCGGTCTATGCAGGACACTTTTCCTCTGGAGGTAACACATGTGCGCGATGACGGGTGCCAGATGGAAACCACGCGATTAACAGAGCGTAACAGTTCACGAAATAATCTAGAAAGGCCGAGCCTTTCAACGTAAACCAGAAAGTTGTCCAAGTGGTTAATTTCGATCAAATAGAATAATTAGCTTAACTGAAAAAAATTTTTTTCTACAAGCAAACAATACGTTGGAAGCGTGCAATGGAGTCAATTTCTAGTTATTCGTTGTTCCAAACACTTTTTTTGTTGGTGTGACAGTTTGTCACTTCTCCCTTTTCCTGTCTCGTTGTTCTTTAATAAATGTCAACATTTTGCGGAAAACAGTAGTGGCAGGGATTTTCTCAACAGATCGAAGACAACAAACAAACTTTAGCCTTGTGGCTACATGGTTAAGGAGTAAATATGGGAAAATGTATGCTGTTTTATTTTACCAAGCCTTAAAGCCTACTGCTGGGAACAACTTTTAAAAGATTTCTTTGAGGATGTCAATGATAAAACACTAATCAGTATGGAAATAAACTTCTTGCACAAAATTGAGAGTACAACTAATGCAAGTCGCTTATGGGATTGGCCCACTGTGCAAGATATGGATATTCTCTTCTGTGTGTCAAGTATTGTTTTCATGGTCCAGACCAGCCAATACTTACAGATGCAGGCAGAGGAAAGAGTTGTTTAATTTTTAAGTGAGAACATGGTGTCCAAAAAGTTTGCCAATGCAGTATCACTATTTTCAAAGTTACACAATAATAACTTGTTATACCTATTATGGCATTCGAAATTGAGGGTAAAACAAGTATGTACTTTCCACAATGGGTGTAAACAAGGAATCGATCAGCAAATTTTTAATAGGAAATCGATTTTACGTAAAATTACGCATCCTCAGTCCTGAAAATTGCAAGCAAAGCTTAGAGGTGAAAAGTTGAGAGGCTGGAGTAACAGCAGAGAAAAAACAAACTCAAGACTACAATCAAAATTTCATAATACAAGCTCATAAATCATAACATCTTTGCAAACTGACTGACGTCAAGAATACTAGTGGCGACAAAAAAAACTGAGTCATGAAATAAGTGTTTACTCAAAAATTAAAAAGACGTTTACTCAAATAAATGAATGACTGAAACATCTACATCTAACTAGTTGATGCTAATGGCTGAAATTTTCTCCAACTGAAACTAACTCTTGGTGAAATGGCTAACAATGGTAGAGAAAAATAGTACGCCATGTGTGGGCAGTAAGTCTCTGGGGTACGCATTTAAACCTGCCACAAGTTTGCTTTAAACGCTGCGGTGGGAGTAAGCAAGCTGTGTTGAGAGAAAAGCTAGCGCACAAAGCGGATGACAACATCGGATTGAGTCAAACAACACAAAGCATCGAAATAATTATTTCACATCGGGGAGGATCATGTTCTGAATGTTGATTTGCGCGTCAATTAGGTGATAGAGTGACAACTTGGTTGTTCGACAAAAGTAACGGTGTATGCTTCATGCAGAGGTGGCTTGTTTATAGTGCAGTGGTTTTCTGAATAGTGCCGCGACAAGGCCATCTGGTCCTTGTCACTGTCAGTTTTACAATCTTGTTTGTTCCAATTACTGCGATGTGCTGACCATCTTTTGAAAATTTGTTGCTAGTTTGACCAACATACTGTTCATGACATATCACACAAGTCGCGACGTAAATGTCAACTTAAATGAGGGTAAAGCAATGTACCCCATCTTTGATTTCGCAATTTGTTGGTCAGTTCACTCCTAAATTCTAAGGCTTGGAAAGCATGTGTACAGCAAACAGAAGAACCCACTCCCACACAAACTCTGCAGTTTCACGTCAAGTTTACGTGCATGCCCTACGAGTTCAGCATCTACAGAGTGTATTTTTTCAATATATGATTTGGTATGTTACAAAATCAGAAAAAGTTTAGATGCAGAAAAGGCAGAAAAATTGGTGGAAATATACCGATTGTGCAGAGCTGAAGAAGATAACCATTAGAATTTGTTCAAACTGTTCTATTTGTTCTCTTTTTTTCAAGTCCTTTAAACTTCATTACTTTTTGTTCTGTTTGATTGAAAAAACAATTACAGATTACTGTATGTGTGTCCTGCTTATTTCATTTTTTACTTAGTAGATATTTCAAAGGAAAAGTATAGAATGTTTTTTTGGTAGGTTTTCTTAAGTGGGCTTTTTTAAAAAAACCCGGGCGTTTTTTTTTGGGTCTGTTTTTCTTACAACCCTGGAGGGAAGTGTAATTGAATGTAACAAGTCAAAGTTTCCTGAAGGGCATATACAAAAACCGTGTCATGGTTCAAGTCATCTGAAATGAACCAAAATGTGCTCAATTGAACCCGTTTTTTCTTCAGCCATCGACTGAAAGTTTTGGAAATGTCTGAAAATATAGGCTAAAAAACACTGTTACAGAGAGTTTTGGCACAACTGTGAGACAAATGACCAAAGTGTCTCAGCAAAAAAATGACCGAAATGTCTCAATGAAAAGAAAAGATTTGAACCTTTAATATACATCACAATCAGATGCAGAGTGTACTGCTGTTTATTCCAGTGATACCCTTGGACCTCATCTTGAATTACAAAAGAGTATTTTTCTGCAAAACCTGCTAAAACAATCGCTGTGTTTGCTGGAAAGTTGTTTTTTCTGAATTTAAACTATTGGACCTGACTTTTGGAAATATAAGGAGCAGTGAGATGATCAATTTTGGAAGCAGCCAGTTCAATAAACTCATCTACTGGAAGTGTGTGTTCAGTCTGGTTCTGTCAGTTAATTCCCATTGTTTAAACACATCATCATCTTCTTGAAAACTTCCATTTGTTCCAAGTTGTAAATTAAAACATTTTTTTCATGATACTTTGAACAGTGATGCACCATGCAACTTTTATTTGACAAATCACAAACATAAGAAACTACATTCGAAATCATAAGTGTCTTTTCAATACGTTTATATGTTATACTTTTTGCAGACAGTACAAAGCCGGTTCAGATATTGAACAGATGTACTGTTCCCAAACAGTTTTACTTTGTGGTAAGCAAAGCAGCAGCTCTGAATGATATGAGCTAGGACTTTGTTATATATGACACTTGTTCTTTAACTTCAAGTTGGGCCAAGCAGCAAGTGCATTCTTGCTTTAGTTTGTTGATCCTTTTGATGGTTTGTCTTCTTTGGAGCAATGTTTAGTTGTGTTGTTTTTTTCTTTCAAATTTTCACAAACACTTCAACTTGGAAGGTACTTGTAAAAATTATTTATGTTAAATTTTGTGTTTTTTCATAAGTATTATTTTTTTGACAATTTCTGATTATTAAGACTTAGAAAACTACTTGTATCACCTGCAAACTTTGAAATGCAAAGATTTAATTATAAAATTTGTGCTAATGCAATGACTCCCATAGTGGAAAAAAGGAAAACATTTAGAAAAATGTAATCTTAGTTCACCAAAAAAAATCAAAAAACACCATAAAAATTTTTTCTTCATGTGGTAGATGAACCTTCTAAGAATAAGTTTTGAAAAAATTTATGCAAAAAAATTGTTGCCCACACAGGTTTTCGGACAGTTTTTGGCCGACATTAAATATTTTTAAAAGCTGCTATAACTTTTTTTCTGGTGATGATAGGTTAAAATAACTTGCATTTTTGAAATCCTTGACCTCAAATGGTGGAATTGAATGTTTCATCATCACTTTAACAATAGTAGATCACAAAAAAGCAGTTTTTTGTTTCTTGGTAAACCACCTAGTGGTTTCTAAAGTTAAACCCCTCATAACTTGAGAACCGTACATCCGATTTCAAAAATTTTTTTGCATTGAGCTTAGAATTTTGTATAGAAAAACATACCTAAAAATTATAAAAATCCAAGACCATGGGTTGAAAAATTGCAAAATATTCGTTGAATTATAATAGAATGACCCTGCAGCTGCACAATTTTATCACTCCTAAAATAGCAACCACCTTGACTAAAACATGGGCTTAAACAAGCACAAACTTAGTTTAATAGTCAATGATAATACTGCGGAATGCAAATTTCTTGAGAAACTCATAAAACTATCCACGATGGCAATATAGGCATAAAACAAACTGTGTAGGATAGTGCTACAGGTATGTAACGCTTATTTTCTAGACCATTGTTAATTGAAATCAGCCAAGAATTGCATGAGTGACTGATCTCTTTCACGCAAAGCCATGACATGCTGATTTTCTCATGGCTGTCGACTTTTTAAAATGAGTGCACATGAGACTAATCTGAGCAGAAAACAAAAGAACGCAGCTGTGTTTGCAAATAAAATTAGCTAAAGGAAAATCACAATCACTTCCTTCATGGAAGTCACTGCTTTGAGCACAACAAATGTGTGTCATGAAAGAAAAAATTGTTACTCGAATATTATAAAAAAGTTTTGTATGCAAGCCTGAAATCGGCCTGAAACATTTTGACAAAATTAAGCTCAAACCTGGCCTGACCCGACTTACAACTCTGATCTCACTTCCGCCTTTTAATTTTGAAAGGAGCTAATTCTAAATGCTAACTTTCCTTTTAACCTGGTTCTTATTGTGAAGCTGTTGAAGCTTGGTGGGTCCTGATTGATTTCACCTATAAATTCATATCTGCTTTTATCAAAACAAAGTCTCTTTTGCATGTATTTCTTAGACTTTCATTAGATGTTGTGATCTATACCAATAGTAACAAAAAAACACCACAAATAGGCTGTTACTGTACTTCGATTTGTGAGGTGTGCACTTTGACTGATACGGTTGAGTGTGTAGGTGTCTGATTTTTCACTCCAGATTGAGAATGAAACTTTTGAAAATACGGCAGTTTTGGCAGATAACCTTCCACAGAACACCCATGCAGAGCAGAGATTCTAGCACTGGAGTCAATCAAACCTGATATCTCTTGGGAAAATCTATCCCTATTGCATTACAGACACAATTAATTGCACCATAGTAAGGTTTTCCTGAAGTGATGAGTTGCTGAATGCTGTATACATGAAGTTAGAACGCTTAAAGTTTACCATTTCATTCACGATTGCCGATATGTGTTTGGTAAAAAACAAGATAAACGCATGTTTGCACAGGATAAAATATTTAGGAACAGATATTTAATGCACCTCTCATTCACCCCTCTTCTTACATTCACACAAATTTCATTCACCTGGTTAAGAAGCACTGGCCTAGACTCACTACATGTGACCAAAAAGAAGGCTAGTTTAAACAAAGTGAAAAATCAAGACAAACACTAGGCCCATTTACGTGGTCCTGCTAGCAAGTGCAGTCGAAGGGAGTTTTGAATTCAAAAGACCTTAGTACAATTGAACCAAAACGAGAACGTTTGAGCTGTGTGTTGACATGTCGCTTTAGAACGACTGGGTTAGGTGTTCTGGGCTGCGGTCCTTAGGCTAGATCAGGACCAGCTTCACAAGAAAAGTAATTCTTTTGGTTGGTAATTCTTTTTTGCAGATCTGTTGGTTTTCCAGTTACAAATGACCAAGAAAGAACAGTTTTCTGCAACAGCACTTACGAGGTACAGCAATCGCTGCTTTTCACAAAAAACAGGTTTTGTTTAAGGATGATGAAAAGCAAAATCAGATATTAGGCCAGGATTACAAATTATTTCTTGCACAGACCACTGCAACGTTTCTGCATGTGTCTGACAAAACAAAGGGATTATCACAAACCCGCAGATACTTATTACAACACCCAATTTCTGCAGTTGAAACATGGTTAGATTTGCATTCTAGCAAACATGCTGTCCTACAGTGCTGTTTGGAGGCAAACCACCATCAGCAATTTGCCTATATAGACTACAAAGCTGTTACTTTTTTGTGTAAATTACAACAACATTTTCCAGTGGACAATACTGACTTTCAAAAACTGCAGTGGAACAACAGTCTAGTGTACTACAAACAATATAATCAGGCCATGTTACGCAGCCTACAGAATTTCATTGTACTCCACAGTCAGAGTGGTTGGATGTCATTATTACTACAATATGGATGGCAAAACTAAGTTAAAATCAACATGTTGCAACATTTCAAAACAGCAGACATGATTTAAATCAGCTATGTCCAACCCTCGGGCCTCATGCGCCCAGGCAAACGTATTGTGCGGCCCAGTTTTAGGTTTTTGCTGTAGTAAAAGTATCCTAAACACTGACAACCTGTCCTTTTTTTGATAATCTTGAATTTGACATTTTTGATGCGGGTGGTCCTCAGTGCCACTCTATCACGTCTGTTACCATTGCAGTTGGGATTCGAACGCTTTCATATACATTAGCTTAAGCTAAATTCAGTTTGCTATAATCAAAGTAAGCCATTCAATGTGCAGCCCTGGTTAAGATAGTGACATGGTTTTTGTCTCAGTAAACCATATGGGTTGTGTTGCAACCACTTCGCTGGCGTTGTGCTGGAATGCGCGGTTCACCACGAATGGAATGTGCGCGAAGAAAAACGTTATATATGTTTGGTACAAACATGCAATAATAGAGTGATCGCGGCATGTGATCTCTATTGTTGCTTGCTGCCACAGTGCGAAGCTTTGCATGCTTAGCCGCTCGAGCTTTCCAAATCGCAACAAAATGGTGCTGTGACCAGGATGTGAAGGTGGTGCTAGGTTCAGGCTTCACACAGAGAACGTGCGATCGGTGCGGTTCATTGTAAAAAGGAGGGGATGTTGTTGCAACCACTCCGCTGGCGTTGCCCTGAAATGCGCGGTTCGTCACGAATGGAATTTGCACAAAGAAAAACACTATATATGCATGGCACGAACAAGCAATAATAGAGTGATTGTGGTGTGTGATCTCTATTGTTGCTGGCTGCCACAGTGCGAAACTTGGCGCGCTTGCTGCTCTGGCTTTCCAATCGCAACAGTTGGACATAGCAGATTTAAATTCACTCTTGTATCATCCAACCAACACAGGTGTAAGGCGCTGCTTCGCGAACACACTTACGAGGGAGCTTACCTAAAAACCAAGCGACCATGAGCATGCTGTGCTCACTTTCCCGAAAGCTCATTCGGCCACTCAAGCATCTGGTGATCGAGCAGTAATCATGTCACGTGATCAGATATGTGAGCTAATGAGCTCACTTACAGTGTCATGTTAAAATCCCTACTTTGTTTGTCCCTGGACTATCTGGATTTTAACGTGCACACATGTGCACATGACCTACCTTGAGATGTATCCATATGAACCAATGATAAGGGAGAAAATCCAGCTTTCAAAACAGACGTTTATCGCACAGTGACATACTGTGAAGATTAATCATTAAAGTAATCGTCAATTATGATTAAATTGGTAATGTAATCAGTTACAATTGTGATTACATGTAATTTTTGGTCAGTTTAATTGAAATCATGATTATTCAAGGAAGTGTAATTGATAGTAATTGGTTACAATTGGTAATTACTGATTACCCTATGTGTAATGGTAGCTAATCAGTAATGCCCAAATTGAATTTGCAGTTTAATTTACACAGTGCGCACAGAAAAGTGAAATTACTGTTGTGACTTTGTGAATATTTGAGCACCAAAAGCTTCTTTCTCGTAAAGTAACCAAGTGGCTATCACTTTATTCTAGCTCAGTGTGGTCCAACTATAGGCCCATGGGCCGCATGTGACCCACGGATAGAATTTTTAAGGCCCGTGAGCTTTTTCAGTATTGAAGTAATGTTGTATGCATGTTACAGTAGGTAATTTTGATTAGAACAAGCATGTGTACAACATTAAAGACGTGAAAGTAGACTCTGGTTCAAAAGTTATGGCCAAAAAAGCATGAAATTGTTGGATAAAATTATCAGTTTTGGTAAAATTAACAATTTCATGTTTTTTTTTGCCGTAACTCTTGAACCAAAATGCTTAGAAGCTGATCAAAGGCTCAAAAGACTCAGGTTTTAGCATATTTTTCCAAGAAAAACTTGGGTGAAATACTTCCATGTAACGGTTGGGCCCACAGCCAGGTGAGGCAAAATGGCTAAAAACTGCACACATGTAAGCTTTGCCATAAAGCGGTGGTGCTCAAACCGTGGCCCACAAGGCCCTCTGGAATGGCCCGCGAAAGCAATTTTCATTGGAAAGAAAACTTAACACTTTAATCATTTAAGAGAATTTTTGTTGAGATGATTAATTCTTGTGGCCCGCGAAGGGTTTCTGAAAGACAAATGTGGCCCACGAGCCAAAAAGTTTGAGTACCACTGCCATAAAGCACCACTATCACTGCCACCACTGCCATAAAGCAAATAAGCACCATTGCCACCACTGTCATGAAGCAAATAAATATTTGTATGCATTAAGTATAAAATGTAAAAGAATTGTTCGCGCGCTCCAAGTTTTCTGTCACGCATTTTTGGACCCCTGGCTTAAGAAAAAGAGAAAGGTTTCTGCCTGAATCAGTTTCTCATCTATTAACACCTTTGCTGCTAGGTGGATTTACCTTCCCATATTTTGAATCCGATTATGCTAGAGAGCTGTTCAAACCTTCAAAAGACTTGGTGAGTCTTCTAGTTTACAATAAAAAATGAAAAAAAAATTTAAGTTTTGGGTTTCAGGTTTTTTGTGGGTGACATCATAAGCTTTTTTTGGCTGTGGTTATTGTGTCCTGGGCCCAACCGTAATCTAGGAAAGTGTTTTGCTCAAGTTTTTACTGGAAACTAGAAACAAAACTTAATTCGGAAAAAAAATTCCCAAAAGATTTTTCGCCCAAACTTTGGTTATTTTACCTTAACTTTTGAACCAGAAACCCCAGAAAAACAAATTTGCAAAAGACTTGGATTTCAGCCTAGAAACTAGAAAAACACCTAAATTTATGTAAAAATTGCCCAAAACACTTTCTTTACCCCAACTTTACTTTTACCTAACTTTTAAACCAGAAACTCTTAGGGGTTTGAACAGCTCTCTAGCTCAATTGCCTGGCAAGTTATGGAGTTGAAAAGTCTCGTGAAAATAGTGGCTTAATGCATGGTTTCAAGACACAAGTATCTCGTATACCAGCAGCAAAGGTGTTAAAGCTGGTGTACAATTTGAAACATCTTTGATGCAAGCACTTTCAGGACATTGTAAAAGGTGACTGTACATTGTTTAAGAAATTTAAGGAAACTACAAGTATATTCATAGGCTAAATAGAACAAGTTGTGTGTGTCTCAGCTGAAACATCTTCCATATTGGACGTTTTATTTTAATGCTTTAAACTTAATCAATATTTGTTGTTCGACTTGTTAGGTGTAGATAATACAATGAAGTAGGTGCCAGTGGTGACATCATAAGTGAAGAAGTTTTTGGGCCATTTTGGCTCATGTTACCTGGCCGAGGGCACAACCGCTAGGCCAAAGTATTTCGCTGAAGTTTTTATTGAAAACTAGGCTCGAGTCCGAGTCTTTTGCGTCTTTGATTGACTTTGTAGTTATTTCTGGTTCAAAAGTTACGTTTTAAAATACTAAGTAACTAGTCAAAAGTTTCAAAATTTTATATCATAACTTTTGAACCCGAAACCCTAGCAGGTCATCCAAATTATCAAAAGACTCGGATTGTAGCCTAGTTTCCAATAAAAACTTCAGCGAAATACTACCATCTAACGGTTTGGGCCTAGGGCCAGGTAAAGTGGGCCAAGGTGGCCAAAAAGTCTTCCACTTATGACGTCACTCAAAAAAAATCCGCATTCCCCAACCAAAAATTTTTTTTCGAGTGCTAACTACAAGACTAGCTGAGTTATCTAAGCTTTTGATTGGGTCTGCAGCGCTTACCGGACTGGAGAAATTCCCACGCAAAGCCACATGCGATCCAGCTGTTTTTTCGCGAACTGTTTTTTATTTAGACCGGACGTGAAATTGTTAAGTAACTAAGGGGATTTTGTCTCATAATCTATGCACTAGAGCATAGGTCTTCTCATAATATATGCGCTAGAGCAGGGGTTCTCAAACTTTTGGTGTTATGGAGTCCGTGAAGAGATCGACCACAATTTACGGAGTCCCACAATAAATTTCTAAAAATAAAAACAAAAAAAACACATTGTTACTTACTGATTGATGTTCCTGAGTAAATTGCAAAATAGCTCGCAGAGCCCCGAGGTTTCTCCCGTGGATGCCTGGGGCTTCGTATGGAGCACTTTGAGAACCTATGCACTAGAGCACAGGTCTCCAACTCAAATTGCTTTGAGGGCTAAATGAAAACTTACTTGCAAGCCAAGGGCCGCATTATGCTGATGCAACAATGGCAGTACCTGAACCTTGCTAGCAACACCTTTTGCGTCTTAATTCCTGTGAAAGGTATGAGTTACAGGCAAATCATTTCTAGCCATCTCTACGTTCGTTAAAAAGAACCTTGTAATATCGCTACCTTAGTACTTTTAAATATAGGTGATTAAACTGAAAATGTAACTGTTAGGTATTTTAAAACTCTCATGAAGCATCACAGGTCGCACAAAACACCCTCGCGGGCCACAGGCGGCCTGTGTTTGAGATCCTTGTACTAAAGCAAGCTGTAATAGTGATTTCTATCCTCAACTTTTATTCAATTGTTTGACATCATACATATTTCTGACAGAATATTGAAGATGAAACAGTTTTTAAAAATTTGATCATAGTAATTCCATAACAAACAGACAAAAATGGCATTTTACTATGGTATGGTTTGGGGTTTATTCATGCAATTTTGTGACTCAAATCATGAAATAACACGAATGCAGCAAGAGGAAAAACAATGACATTATAGATCACAAATTGATTTCATGTTGATGAGAATATAAAAAAAACATCAGACGTTTCAATTTTCACAGTGTAATGATTGTGTTCTAACATGTTGAATCACAAAGGGTTGGCGAAAGACCACATGAGTCAAGTTCTCAGCCAGCCCTGCTGCTAGCACAAACTAATTTCTAATTGAAGATGTTTCATAAGTAGGAAAAATAACAACACAAGTACAGTGGGTGAAAGGCATGTTTTTGTACAGGGGGTGGGGTGAGCAACCGTGGAGGTAATGATAGGAGGGAAAATAGGGGCATCAACACAATATTACAGAGTGACAAGCATGTAAAACGAAAATCAACAGTAATTCTAACAAGATAGCAGGATGTTTTTATATTGTTTTGCAAATAAGAAGGTGAAAAATATTTCAGATTTTCGGGAATATTAGATCAAATTTTGGGGCCAAATATACTTTAAAGAAAACTGACCCAGGGACGTTTTCATTCTAGGTAAATGGTATTTTTGCAAAGCAGCAAGTCTTGTTTGATATTTGTGGACTGATGCAATCTCAGTAAAGTTGTTATTGAAGGGATTAAGTTATCCACCATTATGAAAAGAGTACATGAATTTGGCAACTGACAATTTAAAATAAGTCTGGTATATTTAAAATTTTGTGCTTAGAATACAGTACAGCTGTTTTGGTTTTGTCGTATTCAAGGTTTTTATTCGAGTAAAAGTTGCATGTGTGTATAAGTCGCACCTCCATATTTAACAAAAACTTCAAAGCCAGCAAAGTCACTGCATTCACTGAAGGTGCAAAGTGCCATCTACATAACACGTGCAAAGTAACAGTGTACTTGCACATGTCGCACTTGACTTTTTGGGTGAGTATTTAGTACAAAAATGTGACTTATGCTCGAATAAATACGGTCGTCTTATTGGCCATTCCTCAGTTAAGTAAAGAATGAGTGAAATGGGAATGGAAAAGAGCAAGTAAACATATTTGAGCACTGAAATATCAGTGTAGTGTTTTAATTTCAACAACACTGCACATGACTTGAAGAGTTGTGTCACCAGCTATCTATATTTCATTAATCTTTTATTTTTTCTGAGGTGGTATCCTATCTATCAGATACTTTCCAAATGCAAAAAATATAATAATGTTATATAAAATCAGAACTGCCAAGGTGCCAAGTGATAACAAGCAAGATTATGCCTTCAAAAACGGTTAACCAGGGAAAGGGTAACACCTTCATTGCTGGTAGTTTTCAGGTGAAAACCTGGTTTCTAGCATGTCTTAGGAACTGCATAGCTCCCTAGGCAATTATGCTAGAGAGCTGCTTAAACCCTCAAAATACTCGGCAAGGCTTCGAGTTTGCAATTTAAAAAAAATTTGGTTTTGGGTTTCAGTTTTTTTGTAAATGACATTATAAGTGGAGTCGTTTCAGGCCTTTTTGACCCATTTCATCTAGCCCTGGGTCCAAACCGCTAGATGGTAGTATTTTGCTCAAGGTTTCATTGGAAACTAGGCTAAAATCCAGTCTTCTGAGATTTGGATGACTTGCTGTGGTTTCAGGTTCAAAAGTTATAGCAGGGTCTGGCAACCTTTCCCTAGTCTCAGCCCAAAAACAAAATCTGCAGGGTATGGCGGGCCGTACTAATTTTTCACTAAAAGTTCCAGTCCCTTTGCTGTTTATGATGTTAAAACTTCAAAATTTGTGAAATTTCAATCAGGTTTACTCCTGATTTACACAGTTCATAACAAAAACCTAAAATATGACACAGTACATTTACAGCGCAGTGGCAGTTTCTCTCAAGTAGTTCCTCATAAGTATGCAATACAAGAAATTGCAAGAAGAGCAGATTCATAAAATATAGTACCACTAGGCATGCCATAGAGTTATTGCAAGTTATAAAGGAGCTGCAGGCTGGATGATTTTGCTTGGCAGGCTGGATCGAGCCTGTGGGTCGTAGGTTGCTGACCCCTGAGTTGCCCTAATTAGATAATTGATTTGTTGTTTTTAGACCATAAATTTTGAACCCGGAACCTTAGAAAGTTGAGCAAAAGCTCAAAAGACTTGGATTTTAGCCTAGTTTCCAATAAAAACTTGAGCGAAATACTTCCATCTAGCGGTTGGGCCCTAGGCTAGGTAACATGGAGCCAAAATGGCTAAAAACCTACCTCACTTATGACATTACTTGCAAAAAAACCCAAATAAAAAAATTTTTTTTCATTGCAAACTGGAAGACTCACCAAGTCTTTTGAGGGTTTGGATAGCTATCTAGCACAATTCACTGGTGAAGTTGTGGAGTTGCAAAATGCCACAAAATTAATGCTCAACGCGTGATTTCAAAGTATGACATGCTCATACACCGCTCCAAAAATATTTAAAAAACTTGTAGTTAGTTTTGTTCATTTAAAACAGGTATGAATATGTACCTTCTAAAAGAGTTTTGGGTTTTGACCCTTATGTGACTTTTTCTGTCGATATGCCATTATTTGTTTACCACAATAAGTGTTTTGGATCCACCCTATATATAATGTGTACCATGCAGGTATTGCAATTAGAAGTACATTAATGAAACAAAAAAGTCCTCAATGAGCACAGAAAAGAGATTATCAGCTACAGCAATGATCTGATCGTGAAAAAAGTGTTATTTCGATCATGCACTGGAGTTATGAGACTCAATGAACTTGACAAAAGTTTAGATTATTGCATATGAAAATGGTTTTAGGAAATGACAATTTGCCTAATTGATTTTTATTTGACATCTGTTGTCATCAATAAAAAATCATCAGATTGGTGTTTGGCTTTACATGACATGGTAGTGGATTTAGTACTTCCATTTCTTTCTTGAGTTCTATCACTTTTACCACCCTCTCTGGTTGCACACCTTACTGTTTGTTGTCTCAAATTACACATGTTTGTTGATTTATAATGCTTTGCTGTTTCATGCCATTTGTTAAAGCCTTGTAAAAAATGCCTATAAACTTAAACAGTGGCGGATACAAGTAAACCACTTGCAAACCCTCATTGCAGCAGTAAAAAGACCAAGATATTATGTCTCTCTAGAAACCCTTGGTTGTGTATGCTGCAAGTAGACAAGAATACACTGCAGAAGGTGAAGAAGTTGTAGTGCCTTGATGTGGCATTCATTAGAGGGGGAAGGTGGAACAAGGAGGTTGATAAGGTTTGGTAAAGCAAACATTTTGTGTGGGCTTTATCATCCTGGGTTGACAAAACATGAGTTTTCCAACATCACAAGGCTTTTTGTCTTTTGAATCAGTCTTTGTTCTGATTCTCACCTATGGTCATGAAACTTTTTTAATGGATGAAAGAAGACTATCCAAAATGCAAGTTGCAGAGATGGGATTTTTGCAGAGTTCATGGTGTGTCATTCACAACAGAGTGTGCAGCTGTGAAATTTCTAAGGTGTTGAATGTTGAGCCACTTCTCTTAGTTGAAAGATCCCAGCTACGTTGGTTGGGCCATGTGTCCAGAATGTTCCAGAAAAGATTAGCAGTCCTGCTGGCTACACCCACAGGAAAGCAGCCCAGATGTTTTCCAAGGACCAGCTGGCATGATTACATCCCTGACGTTGCTTGGTATCATCTTGGTGTGAGCCAGTTGAACTATCGGGAATTGCTGATGGCTGTGATAAATTTTGAGTCCTCCTAGGGCTGCTCTCCCCACAACCTATCCCAGAGTAAAGACAGGTATGAAGTGAATGAATGAACCCTTAAGCATTGCTTGCAGATTAGGTGTCCAAGTGCAAATTCCTCAAAAGTTTGCAAACCTGAAGTTTTTAGCTGTTGTTTGTTACCAGCACTATGGTTGCAAAAATTCAAGCCAGGGGTCGGAGAAATTTTATAGTCTCATTCTTGATTGCAACTGACAAATCATATGAAGAACTTTAATGTCTTGTTATAAAGCTGGCTGATGAACTAAAGCTTATGTCTTGCATTTTAAAGTGAAGCTGAGTTTAGAGCTTGGTACTTGTTGCTGAAAGTTGTTGTTAGTAATAAAAGCATTGCTTTTGACCATTATCCTAATTTTGCAAAAAATATAAGGTCATTTTTCACATTACATTCCTTGTCTATCCTAGTATTGCTATATATATTATCTTTAGGAATTGTGCCCAGTATTGGTTTCTCTTATTTATTTTAAGTAAAAAAGTGTTTTGCTGCCTAGCCAATTTTCTGTAAAATAATGTTTTTTATTAGTGAAAATAACTTCCTTGTCATTTGCAACAAAGTATGCAATTATCTTTTTAACTCTTATTATAATGAAACTATAGCTAATTTTGTATCACTTGCAATTGTGTCAGCAAATTAAAGAGTTTTAATTGCTCATTATGATTTTCTTATGTATAGGTGCATAGATATGGATGCGAATAATGTTTCAATGTAAATAGCTGTTATTTTTATACTCTTTTGAAATCAAGTCACAAAAAGATCATGCCTATTCGGTTGTGGAAGTGTTTTCCCAGCTTTCGATGTAACAGGTGAAAAGTTGAAAATTGAATTGATTATTTTATTTTAATAAATATTTTGTTCAAAGGAAAAATTTGCTCTGGTGGCCATTCTATTATACATTTTTGTTAACACTTCAACCTAGAGAGCAGACTTGGACAACTAGAATTTTTTTAGCTTTTCTAAATTAGATTAGAATTAAAATTAGCGGTATTTTAAAAAACATGTATTGAACTAAAATCAGAATTAGAATTACATTTACTTAATCAAAGCGACTTTAACCCAAGTTGAATTCATGCCCAAATGTGGATTTATTCTCATAAGCATGTGAATACCATAAATTCTTAGCCTATACTTTCTAACATTTCTGGATCAAAAGTTATAGCCTAAAAACGTCAAATTGGTAATTTGACCAAGGACTGGTAAATTTACCTAAAATTGGTAATTTTACCCTAACTTTTAATCCAGAAATGCTAGGAAGTTGATCAAAATCTCAAAAGGCTCGGATTCTAACTTAGTTTCCACTGAAAACTTCAGCGACATACTACCATCTAACGGCTGAGGCCCAGGGCCAAATGAAATGGGCCAAAGTGGCCTAAAAATCCAAACACTAAACCAAAAAAAATTTTTTTTTATTGCAAACTAGACCTGCCCAGTCTTTTGAGTGTTTGAACAGCTCTCTAGCGCTTTTGGCGTCGGAGTTATGCCCATGTGAAGACACCTGCAAACAGCCTCTTTTCATGTGAACTGTTTGAATTAATCCCGGTGGCAGAGTTGTTAAAGAACTTAGCAAAAGTTTAGTTGCCCACACAGGTTTTTGGACAGTTTTTGGCTGACAGTAAATTGTGTAAAAAGCTGCTATAACTTTTTTTCTGATGATAATAGGTTAAAATAACTTGCATATTTCAAATCCTTGACCTTGAAAACGGTGGAATTGAATTTTTTTAGTTTTTTTACCCAAATTTTTTTTGTTTTTACCCTTATGAATGTTTTTGATTTTATCTATGTTTTACTTGAATGTTTTACCCAAATTTGGGTAAAAATCTGTTTGTTTTTTTTATCAAATTTTGTTTTTTTGACCATAGCTTTTGAACCAGAAACCTTAGATGGCCAATCAAAGGGTTAAAGACTTATGTTATAGCCTAGTTTTCAATAAAAACTTTTGAGTCAAAAAATTTGCGCCCCGTGACCTTGGCCAAAAATAAGTAAACATAACCCGATTATGATGTCACCCAAAAAATCCCAAAATCTAAAACTTTCCAATTAAAAAAAAATGTAAAGTATAAGACTTTCCCAGGGTTCCTACCCAGTCTTAAAGTATGGAAAATTTTTTGTCAATTTCCAGGCTGGATAAATTGGAAAAATTTTTTTTTGGTCTGTTAGTATAAAAAAAGATATTAATTTTCCAGACTTGATCTTTTCACATATATTTTCTTAATATTTTATTGAAGATTGGTATAATTTCACTCATATTGTGTTAAATATTGCTGTGCCTGTATTTGACCTGGAAAGATCATACAAAAATGTTAGGTGCAGAAAAAGTTTGGAAGAGGTCTTGAAAAAGTCTTTAAATTTATTTTCGAAATTGTGTAGGAACCCTGCTTCCTGTATTGTTAGAGTGTTTGAGCAGCTCTCTTAGCTCAATTAGCTGGGGGTTTATGGTGGTGCTAAGTGATGCAAAAAAGTGGGTCTTAAGGGGAAATGGACTGGCTCTGAAGGTGTTAAGAACATGTTGAACTCATGGCGGTTTGCCTGAATAACTTTGTAATACTTTTTGTAGACAAGTTGACAGCATTGATAAACGACACTGCTCCTTGATTGTGGTTCCAGAGGAAGTTTTTCGATATTCTCGTTCATTGGAAGAACTTCTGCTTGATTCTAATCAAATAAAAGATCTGCCCAAGGTTTTTGCTACTATGATTTTTTTATTGTAAATGGTTTTCAAATAGTATGTTATTGAAATTGGGATGCAGTATATCAAGGGTGGCCAAACTGCAGCTCGAGAGCTGCATGGGGCTCTTTGAGCTTTCGGAAAACTTGTAGATTTATTTTTTATTTCTATTGCGAAGTGTTGAAATGTAAAATGGTACTGTGGTAGCTAGCGTGCTGCACAGTATTACTTTTGCAAATCGTTCCAAATAGAATTATGATGTCAAAGAAGTGTAGCTTGCAAATAAATTTGTGTTTTCAGATTTTTCTGTTCGAGATCTTTGTAACTTGCGTTTTATGATACGCGGCTCATACGTAGAGCAGGTTTGGCCACCCCTGCAATGTATGTTTAAATGTGTTTTTGTTTTAGTTAGTGGTTCTATGTTTTCATGTTGGAGGGAAACTAGTAGTATTTGCAAATTTCGTATGTGGGCATTATTGAGAAAATCGTGACTTTTTGAAAGTACTGTATTTTTAATGATAGTAGGACCATATCCTGTTACAAACACAATGTTCTGCATGTTGTAATGATTAACTGTAAGGATTTAAACATTTTTTAATAGTGGTGTCGAAATTTTGCATGCACTGTAAATGCCGATCTGTGCTACTCAATTTTAAAATGCGCTTATGCTGTTTTGTTGTTGCAGCAATTTTTCAGGTTGTCAAGACTGCAAAAGTTAGGATTAAGTGATAATGAAATACAGATCCTTTCCAATGATGTTGCCAACTTTGTTTACTTGGTTGATTTTGACATCAGTCGAAATGGTAAGATCAGTTGAGTTTACAAAGTTAATTTTGTAACTTTTTGTGATTACTTCTGAATTCCTTGATGCTTCATTCTTTTTGTTGTTGTCAAGCTCTCACTAAGATTTTTAAGTTGGGATTTCTAACATTTTTGAAAGCGGGATAGATTTTGACTGCAACACTTTTAATGCAAGACAAAGTGTTGCAGGTATCCTACTTTGCTATGATTTTGAATCATATTATACAAAATTATACACGTGTTTCAGTAAATCTTGCTCAGGAGCAATTGAATCTTGTAAAGTTTTTTTCAATGGGATTTTTCATGAATGCTATTATCTTCCTTTTAAAATATGTTTCACTGATGATTATTTCTTTGTAGATGAAACTACTTTGTCTTTGAGTTACTATAAAACTACGTAAGATATTGGAAGACATGCATAGATATGTTTTCCATTCACGGCAGGGCTTAGCTCTTCTGCTTGGTCATCACTTGTGTACATGCTTGTATTGTATTGTTTTGTGTTTGATGTCAGTCGTGACTTTTTCTCCAGCTTTAGCAATCTGTTATTTGATCAACATCCACCACTATACTAAGTAACAAAAATGAATGTGGATTTAGAGTGAAAATCAAAAAATTTCTACCCAATCAAAAAATTTTTGTAAATATATTATTTTTTCAATATTGACAAAATGTGTTTACAGCCATTTGAAATGATTTCACAGGCCAGATTAAATGGCTTTGTGGGCCATAGTTTGGAGACCCTGAATTAAGCAACTATAAAAACCATTGCTAGTCAGATTTGACTTCACATTTATGAAAGAAACAGCAGTTCAAAATTAAGGTGAACGAGACTACTAGGCTTGTGAAAATTATCAAAATCTGAATTTTTTAACTTTTTATCTATAAAGCATTACAAGCAGGTCTGACCTGAAGCCACAATTTTAGATGTCCTCAACATAGTTTAGGAAACAAGCCAGTGTAAAGACTGGGTGTTAGTGAAGTCTACACCTATGTTTTGGTTCGAAATTTGATTTTTTGACAATGGCATGTGTTCCTAGATTTTGCTTATATAAAGTCTGGTAAACATCCAATTTAAATTGAAGCATACTGGTGCCAAATAATCCAATGAACTATATATACCCATGCTACATGTATACCAAGCCAACAAACTACATAAAAATAACTATATACAAACAGCAATTAACAATGGCTCTACTATGTGACAAGCACTGGTTTTATTAAAATTACTTGCTTTTGTTCTGAGTTCAATTTGCTGTGAAGTGTGTGAAAATGGGATGAAATTGCAATATATGATGCGTATCTCTGAGAACCATTTTAAAACGTATTTTTGTAAGTTGTATGGTTTTACACAATAACATAATACACTGAGTATATTGAAAATTTAATAGCAATGTTTACATCAACAGAAAAGGCTCAACTCACCAATAAGAAAACCAATACTATATTGTCATGAGACTGCACTTTTGCACATGGCAGTATGTTATTGTTTTTTTTACATGTATTGTGTTCTGTCTGTTCATCAGAATCGTCAGGTTTTAAGCAAGAAGTTACATGTTAAACATTTCTTCATTGTTGGTTCAAAGTTGAGTTGGTAAATATTGCTCAGCTTAGATTATGTTCTGTTTCCACATTTTGACACTGTATGCTTTTGTTGATGTCTTCTGGTGCAAATATTCGTTGTTACAGTTAGCTCCTTACTGAACCACATGTGAGCAAGTTTTTTTTGTGTAAAATTCATTCAAGGCCTTTATGTCAATTCTAAAGGCTTCATCTTTTTGTATTCTTTAGTTTTAAAGCTGTACATGTGTTCATTTTGTTGTTCTGGAAGCTGGCATGGTCATTTATAGACTTTTTTGTTTTGTGAGGCTTCATTAGACTTGTTTGTGACTTGTACCATGGCAGTACAGCAAAAACGAGCAACCTTTCAATTTTCAAGGTGTGTTTCTCTAAATACACCCTTTTTCAAAACACATACCCTACATCAGGGGTCAGTAACCTTTCCTTAATTGTTGGCCAAAAACAAACTCTGCAAGGTATGGTGGGCTGTACTAATTTAGTACCAATAATTGCGTTCCATTTGCTGTTTAAAATTTTGATAAAATGTGGAAAGTTATGGAAGTTCAATCAGATCAACTCCTGATTTTCACAGTTCGTAATGAAAGCCCAAAATACAACGTACAATACATAGCACATTTATAGCACGGTGTGGTTTCTTATTAAGTGTGCAATACAAGAAGTTACAAGGAGGACATATAAAATATAATACCACTAGGCAGGCCATACAGTGACTACAATTTGTAACAGGGCTGCAGGCTGGATGATTTTATTTGGCAGGCTGGATCTGGCCTGCAGGCCATAGGTTGCCGACCACTGCCCTGGCATTATTGCCAAGCTAAAAAAAGCTATCATAGTCACTAACTGTTGTGCCTCTACTTGTGTGTTGGTATGATCACCCTAGTTTGTAATGGTGTAATGTAATGGTGGCTAAGCTTCAATACAATATCAAACCATAATAGAGAACTTTCCATGATATTGCTGGGATTTAAGGTTTTAAAGCTACGGTGCTTGAATTAGCAAATACAGCACCATGAGGTTGTTACTGTGTAGGTTGCTCCACCAATTGATGTATATTCCTGGGAGCACAGTGCTTCCAACTTTGAATTACAAAAATCCTGCAGGATAAATGACCACTTTTGTCGTTTTTAGTCTTTTTATCATATCCATAGCAGCTGAATTGTAGGCATTCACTAGGGATTGCTACATGCTGAAACTGGTTTTTTTGCAAGTCCCTTTGTTTCTGAACTAAATGCAGCATTTGGCAATTTTAAGCCAAAAGAGACACCAGTGGCAGCTGGTGCAAATTGTATGTCAAAATGAATGATATCTGCATTGCAAATTGTAAAGCATGCACATAAGCATGCACATATTTGGCCCAATAAGAACCCAATAATGGCATACATGTCACATATTTGGCCCAATAATGGCGTACATGTCAAGTTGTAAATGAAAAAAATAGATGCATGCAGATATTATTCGTTTTGACAGACAGGTAAACATGAAATTTGTAGGCACAGATCTTTTTGGAAATCAGATGGTATAAAATGGCAAAATTTTTTCTATCTGTCTGAAAAGAACAAGAAAATGACTAAGACTGAAAAAATATTGCTGTATATCAGACTCGGCCGAAGTAATGCAGTTACAGACTGGAACTAGTACACTCAAGTTTTACATGTGGTTAGCTTTTCTTGGTGATTGTCTTTCATGCATGTGAAACTAAATATACATCGAATTTGGTTCTATACCAGCACATGTTGATACCATTTTTAGTGCCTTGCATATAATTTTGCAGTTTTAATGGTTGCATGATATTTGTTATTTGTAATTTTGACTTCTTAACACTTTGACGTCCGGGTTAATTCAAGTGGTTCGCAAAAAACAGCTGGATCGCATGTGGTTTTGCACAGGAATATCTCCGCTCCTGTACAGGTTACGGACCTGGTTGAAGTGTCAAAAGACGTGGCAAGTCTTGTAGTTTGCACTCTAAAAAAATTTTTTTGGATGGTGGGGTGCGGGTTTTTTGTGAGTGGCGTCATAAGTGGAGGACTTTTTGGCCACCTTAACCCTGGACACCAACCGTGAGATGGTAGTATTTCGCTGAAGTTTTTATTGGAAACTAGGCTACAATCCTAGTCTTTTGATATTTTGGATGACCTGCTGGGGTTTCAGGTTCAAAAGTTATTATCTAAGTTAGTAAAATTTTTTGACTAATTAGGTAATTAGATAATTAATTTCTTTATTTAAGATCATAACTTTTGAACCAGAAATGCTAGAAAGTCAATCAAAGACTCAAAAGACTTGGACTCGAGCCTAGTTTCCAATGAAAACTTCAGCGAAATACTTTGGCCTAGCGGTTGGGCCCTAGGCCAGGCAACATAAGCCAAAATGGCCCAAAAACTACTTAACTTATGACGTCACTCACAAAAAATCTGCAACCCCCAGCAAAAAATGTATTTTCGAGTGCAATGTAGAAGACTGTCCGATCCGTTTCAGCCCTTGAACAACTCTCTAGCGCAATCGGCGTAGGAGCTAGGGCATTGGTAAGGCAACTGACAACTGCTGGTTTTAGGCTGATTTCAAAGTACGAATATATCGTACCCTGGCTCTCAAAGTGTTAAGTCGTTTTGGTTGGTATGACCTCAATATGTTGCCAGTATGAATGAATTGAAACAAGCTTTTTTTGCAATTACCCAGCATCAAGAGGTTATGTCTCCAGCTTTATTGCTGGAATCAGCACTAAATTGAAGTTTTGGTTGAACATCATTTGTTGTGTTTTGAAAATGGCATCTAAATTATTGATTTGAAGTAAGGTTTTGTTTGGCACATAATGTTACATTAGTAACAGTGTTTTAGTGCTTCTGAAACAATGTAAGAGATTTAAACAACGATCGAGTGAATGGTATCCTTTGCTTTTATTGTGACTGCACAGATCTTGCTGAGATACCTGACACAATCAAGCACTGCAAAGCATTAGAAGTTTTAGATTTGAGTGGGAATCCTTTGACAAAGTAAGGTGTAATTTCAACAATTCATGTTGTTTGTGTAACTTAGGTGCTTTTCAATTGTGTGGTTGATCCAATGCTGATGTTTTTATACATCTTAAGAGTTTATTATGATTTGTTCACCTTCAGTTTCTTTTGAAGTATTTTACTTACCACTGGATTAATTCGTATGAATGTATTATTTGCAGCTTGCCTGACGGCATTTGCCAGCTGGTGAACCTTAAGCATCTGAATGTGAATGATATCTCCTTGATCCGCCTACCTGCTGATATAGGAAAGTATGTATATTTAACAACTAAAGATTAAGTAATTTTTTGATCAAACAGATTATTTGTTTCATGCAAATATTAAAGGACATAGATGGCTTAATAGAAACTGTTTTTTGTTATCAGTTACCAATGAAAACTCTAGCCAGTGCAAACAATTATTTGCTTGAATGAGAATATTAGAAAAATTTCAGATACCATGTTTCTTTCATAAAAATGGGTTACATATGTAGTTTTAGGATAGTTTGTCTAACTGCAAAATCATAGTTGGTTTGGTTTTTCTCTAATCTCATTGTAATTGTGTTATTGAAAGATCTAAACTTTAGAAAAGAAGAGTTATCCGAGAAGCTTTATAAAGTAGATCAGTGCTCTGAGCAGGATTTTATTTTAGTTCCTTAATGCCATTTCTACAGACGGCTGTTTTTGATGATCTGTATTTCACTCATGAAGTTCAATTAGTGAACACAATTGCTAACTTTTGTGAAATACACATTTTACTCTTTTGATTATGTGCTCCACTATTGCAGCAATTTTCTAACTTGACCTCATGATGTAGCCATGAAATCTCTTATTACCACCATTTTAGCAAAAAATACGTTATTGCCTTGACTTTTGTTGGTGACGAATTGCTTGTCTTGTTGTAGTCTTACCAAGCTTCAGACTCTCGAATGTCGAGAAAACCTTCTGCAAACGATCCCGCACACGCTCTGCAGCATTTCAGTGTTGGAACAGCTAGACCTGGGCAATAATGAATTAGAAGACTTGCCAGAGTCTATCCACACTCTGGCAGGCTTGCGAGAGCTTTGGCTTGATGGTAATCACCTGACCACTTTACCTGGAGTAAGTAAGCTTTACAATGTTGGCTTTTATTCCATTGTTTTTAACCGAGGAATTTTTGAAGGAACAGGTTTTCATTAGGTATAGATATCGTTGTAAGCTGTTCTTTTGATTGCATAAGCTTTTTTTGATAGCCATTTGTCGTATGCACGAGTTAACACTGCAAGTGTGCTGTAAGAAGTTGCACTGCAATTGCGGCCCTTCAAATTCGGAACAAATAGGTATTTGTCGTGTTCCTTTGAAAAAACAGCAACAATGCATTGGGTGGGGATAATTTTTAGCAATATTTGGCTATTTGACTTCTATTTTGATGTTAGAATTCAGGCAACCGTGCTTATATTTTTTCTCTAAGTGAAACTAGTAGGAGGAACTAGTAATATTTTTTGCTCTTAACTAGCCCCTGGCCGAAGGCCAAAAGACAATTTCCATTGCAGCGGTGTGTCTGAAACAATTTGTTCGTAAATTCAGCCTAAATAAAAGCACTGTCAAATTTAGGAATGCAGTCAACGAGCAAGTGAAATCTAGAGTAAGCCCAACGACCTTACGGTTTAGAATCTATTGAGTCGAGGTGCAGCAAGCAAAGTGAACTTTAGTTTTTGTCAAAATTTAGTGATGCTGGTGTAGGGTTCGAAACCAGGTGTCACCTGAGAATCTTAGATAAAATGAAAATCTCACGTTCGGCGTAAATGCAAAGTAGAATGCAGTTGCGCAATCGTTTGCAAACTAATTGCCCCGTGTGGAAAGTCCGTGGAGTATTATGATTGGCTTATACAAAATTTCTGTCAGCCTTGACCGCCTCGTAATTAAGACCTTGGAGTCTTCGACGCGCCCTACCATTTAGAGGAGTTTTCCCAACTTGGCCAATATCACCACCTGGGACGATTTTATGGCCCAGGGAATAATATTGCAAAATAGCTGATGCAATTTGAACATTATGAGAGGTGATTTTATATAACTACAAAAGCTGCAAATTTGAAGTTATATTTTTCTGAAATTATACTTTTCTCCTTGTAAGTATTCATGATGCAACGCAATTAGCAGGGCGATATTGATGTCATTGAGTTTAAAATCTGACCAATGCTTTCAGTTAATTCTTCACAGTGAGAATCTGTCCGTACTTATTTTACCTTGACTACGCATTTGAAGGTTGATTGGCGCTAAGCTAATCAGCGCCGGACATCGGTATGGATTGTTTCTATACAAAAACAACCAGAATGTGGAACTAACAGTTGAAACTTAAAACTACTTTGTGGTAATGGTTAATGCTTTGCTGTGAGATACTTCATAGCGAATCAGTGACGTTACTAATACGAGGTTTATTTACGAGCTGCCAAGTATTCTGAATGCCTTTCTTAGTATCTGAGTAGTAATTACTGGCAGAAGCATTGTCAAGAAAAAATATACAGAGCTTGTGGCATAGCAGGTGTTGTGAAAGCACCACATCAGGATAGCAAAAAATATTTAATCGATTGCTAATCAAACAATATCCCGCACTGTAATCTCACTTCCTTTTATAGATGTAGGGTGACGATTACGCTCTGAAATTAAAAGAAAGGGTGGTATGGTTGGAAAGGTTGGGCAACAGTCATGTATAGGACATCGGACTTTAGTATGATCGGTTACACATGTTCACATACATGTTGTAGTGTCAAACTGCAGCTTGGCAACCAAGTTTGTTGAGGATATTGCACCAATACGTCATTGCAGGATTTGGGTGAGGTACTTGTTTCGAGGTCTGTTGTGCATTCAGCATTAGTGAGTTCGGGAAACTGATGGCAGTTCTCGTAACATCACACAGTACTGACCGTGGTTTTGTTTCGTGAAGTCCACGCTTTGTGCGAATACAAAAGTGTGAAATAGAGAATTTTGTTGGCACGTCGATTTTCGGACATACGATACAGAATAGTTACTGTAGTGCGTTTCAAAATATGCGTTAAGAATATTTTTGATCGGAGTAACTTTTATGGCCGTCGTCGTCGCAATAAACTCCTCTTGCATGCTTCTGGGCCAGGGCCATCCGCATCTTAGAATCCTGAGATAAAGTTCTAGTTGAACGGCAGCAAGCATTTTGTGCAGTTGCTATGGCCAACGAAACAACCACCAAAACTAACGTAACACTTTTTCTCCGAATCACATTTTTGCTGTTACCAACAAGTTGACCGTTGAGTTTCATCTCCCCTATCGTACGTCTCTTCAGACACCAGCTTTGGCATTGACTTTGTATTGGTCTGCCAGCCGTGCCGCAGTCTTGACATAAAAATCTAGTTAATTGTCACCTTGCAATGTCTTCGTGAACAACGTGTGTAAAGCGGAGGTGAAATTCGACCTGAAATGCTCAAAGCCTCCAATCAAGTTATTTGGCTGACTCGTATGTGTCAGGTGAGCAGGTGTTCTGGAAGGGAACCAAAAGATTGGGTGATCGTCCCCATACACAATAAGGGAGACAGGAGTGAATGCACCAACTACCGGGGCATCTCTCTCCTCAGCCTCCCTGGAAAACTGTATGCCAAGTGCCTTGAAGAAAGGTGCCGCGAAATAATTGAGCCAGAACTGGATGATACCCAGTGCGGTTTTCGTCCTGGCGGCAGCACTACAGAACAAATCTTCACTCTCCAGCAAATTTTCGAGAAATCTTTGGAGTATGCTGAATACGTCTACACATGTTTTGTCGACCTCGAGAAAGCATACGACCGAGTTCCCCGCAAAATGCTTTGGGGTCTGTTGCGGGAGTACGGTGTAGACTGCAGTCTGCTACTGACCGCCAAGTCACTGTATTTCTGCTCAAAAGTCTGTGTCCTTGTCGGCGGAGTTAAATCACAAACGGGAGCTTTCAAACATCACAGAGCTGTCAGTTTTTGATTCAGTCTTTGTTCCGATCCTCAACTATGGTCATTGAACCATGGCTAATGACTGAAAAAGTGCTATCAAACGGCAGAGATGGTACTTTTGCAAAGAGTTCACGGTGTGACACTTAGCGACAAAGTGCGCAGCTGTGAACTTCGTAAAGCCCTGAATGTCGAGCCATTTCTCCAAATGGAGAGATCCGAGCTACGTTGATTCGACCACGTGTCCAGAATGTCCCAGGAAAATTTGGCGAGATAAGTTCAGCTGGCTACGCCCACGGGAAAGTGGCCCGAAGGTGGTCCCAGGACCAGATGGCGCGGTTACATCTCCGACTTTTGCTGGGTCCCGTCTTGGTGTGGAGCTAGCAGAACATCTGAAATCGCTGTTGACCGTCAGGTACAGTATTTCGATTCCTAGGGCTGGCGCCTACCCGACTATCCCCAGAGGTTAAAAGCGGGTAGGAAAATGAATGAATGAATGAATGTGAACAACATGCGATAGTATTTCGCGCTGTTAGCGTGGTCTGTGCTTCTCACTTGTCGTGTTCTTGTTCGCGCAACCAAAATCTATTTATCGATGGAAATAAGCATCTTAGCGTAGTGCAAACATTGCTTTGCCTGCTCTTATCCATTTCAGATGCCTAAAGTTGTAACATGATTCACGACGCTGTTTCGTCTGCGCAAAGCTAACTCCAGTTAATTTATCATTTTTTGCCAGTTTAACGGGCGACGTACAGGATTTTTTACTTGTAGCTAAGCCCTTCGTACTAATTAAAACTGTCACTAGTCGTTGTCATTAAAAGAAATAGACCTGTTGTGGTGAACTAGTATGAGATACTCACGGTTGTATTTGTTGGGAGCCATCGTATTTTGACCGTTTACATCAGGGGTGTGCGACCATGCAGAACTGCCTGGCCAAATGCACATAATCAGGTTGTTCCACGGGCCACAGCTCCATGCGTCAAGCTCTGCAGGTTAGACAACTCGGTGGCCACCCACGGAAGATTGGAAATACCCTTTAAAAACCGTAATGCTTACTTTAAAATCTGGACCTTTCCGCGGGCCACAAAACGTCAGCTTCCGGGCCACGGGTTTCACACCCCTGATTTACATGATGTTCGTTTACTTCAGAGCGTTGGAAAGCTGGTCAACCTGGTCTGCCTTGATTTGAGCGAGAACAAGCTCGAGAGCGTCCCGGAAAGCATCGGGAGCCTTGCCTGTGTCACTGATCTCACTTTGTCGCACAACTTCATTGAACAACTACCCGACACGTTAGGTGAGACTGTAGTTGGCTTCTCCGCTCGTCTACCTCCATCGCCGTTTCGTTATCCTATCCTTCAATAGAAGTTGTAGCCTGCGACATGTCTGCCTAGCGGCAGGACTTGTCGAGTTGGTGTTTGTTTAACCCTTTTCCAAAACGACGTAATATTTTACAACACTTTGTGTCGGAGTTGACTGAAAGGCAGAAGTAAAGCTGTTGACCACCAGTTGCTGTCTCGACTGAAACGGAAGCTTGGAGTTCACGAAAATTAAGTTGCTGCGGTTGTGTGATAGTAAGGCACGTGATATATATGATAGTAAGGCTGTGGTTGTGTGATACACGTGATATATGATAGTAAGGCTGTGGTTGTGTGATACACGTGATATATGATAGTAAGGCTGTGGTTGTGTGATACACGTGATATATGATAGTAAGGCTGTGGTTGTGTGATAGTAAGGCACGTGATATACACTGAGTTTTAATTTTACTTGAACGGAAACTCTTAGCTTTGACTTTTCTCAAGTGCTCCTACTTTTAGCAGCATGCCGTTGTTCGTGATTGCTTACCAAGCTGAAATTCTTATAGTACTGCGTGCACTGGGACCCACTCACTGTTATTTTAGCTAGCTCAGAGGAGGCCAGCCTTTAACGCATTGGATGATTTCAAGTGACGTATTGCATCCCTGTGATCGCACGACAGTAAACCTCTCCAATATTTTGCTAGAGTTTTTGTTTCGTACAAATCCCGTATGAATTACCAGTAATCAATTTGGAACAAGCTGTTCATAATTTTCTGGAAGAGAAAAACGAGCTGCCGGAAGAGCTTTTTCGTATGAAAACAACTGGCTATTTGATTTCGCAATTTTGCCTGGTGTTACTGACTATTTCAATCATCTGAATATGAAACTGCAGTGCAAGAACCAATTTTTTCCCAACTTAAAGTAAATGGTGTTGCTGCATCCAAGATGAAGTTAAAACTGTTCATCTCGCAGTTAGCAAATGTGGATATCATCCAGTTCCCGAATTTAAAGGAGCTGATTGAATGTGCTGCTGATAATGGCGTTTTGGGAAAATGGCCTGAAAAGATCAAGTTATGGACTCATTAAAAAACGGTTTTGTGATGTTGCTAAAGAGGACTGCGTTTAACCTTTCCGAGATTTTACACTTCTACCAGTCGCGAGTGGGTGATACTAACCGTGTTAACACTAAACAAGCAAAAACTAACTGCATAATCTGGGAAGTGAACAAAAAATATCCAACCCATATTGCGATGGGGAGTGTCAAAACAGCGTTTTTGCAGCGTGGTAGCAACAGGAGATAGACATTTGATGTGCTATGCGACACTACGCTGCTGGAAGAAAACACAGCATGGATTAGATTTTAAGTGATGCAAACACCAGGAAACGACAATCATACTCGTTAATCAAAAGTTGTTGTCGAAGAATGTGGTACAGCTTTTTCTGACAATCTTGAAGCTGTGAAGTTTTTTTCTAAAACAGAATCTACACAAAATTTGAACCTATCCTTATTTCGTACGTTACCTAAAACAATGCGTCTTTAAAGACGTAGAAAGTGCTAGTTTGCGGTACTCTAAGAACCACTGTGCCGTGCGTGTAGCACAGATGTTTTCAAACAGTCAGCGTTACCACATAAAGGCACCCAGCATAGACGCCATTTGTAGTCATCTTTCAATCTTGCATTTCAATGTGATAACACTCAAAAAATCTCAGACCTGACCTTATAATGTAGCGCCATGATAACAGAAGCACACCATGACAAATTTGTGAAAATGAAGATAATGTTTTAGGATCTAACGCAGGCCCGTTGCTAAGTTTTGAGCTTTGGTGGGGCAAAATACATTTTTAGGCAGGCAAGATTTTTGTTTTTATTATGTTTGAAACAATTTTTTCTGGGCACAACACAATTTGTGGTGGCACAATCAAAACACTGCCCCCGAATGCCCCCCGTGGCTACGGGGTTGATCTAAGGTGCTTATTAAAAGGAACAAAGCAAGAATTATAAAAGGTTCAGCTGGCCGCAAAACAACGCATTGGGTCGCATGGTCGAGAACGCCAGTTTTTAGAGGGAGCGCGCTTCAGTGATTGTCCAGCCTTTGGTCTACATTGCACCTTCACCGCTTTTGTGCGGCCCCTGAACGGTGTGGTACAGTTAGATCGCAGATGCTGCGTTTGTTTGTTTCACCGTTTTTGTCAATCACCAGTGTTGAGTTCAGTTACACTCATACTCGCTTACAAGTGTGGCTGGCAGAAATCGAATGTTACCCTATCTCAGTGGTTTTCAATCCGCTATCTCAGGTGTTTTCCGATCCCGATTGGAAACTACTGAAGGCTGAAAAACGCAACTTTATCATGACGAGTAACCGATTGAGTCTCTGTACGTGTCATCATTAATTTTGCTGTAGAATTTCGCAATCCTGTTTTGGATTATTTATTATCGCCAGCGTTTCAGCACAATCAGAAAGAAGCGAAAACCTTTTCGGCACTGTGAAATGCACGCGTGAAACATCTTTTCTGCTTTATTGCTGTTACGCAATGTTCATGGAAAACTACGTTGTCGGCTATGTTTATTCATTTTGTATCGAATGAATTCAAACTACTGGAACCATTGCTAAAATATTCACAAAACGCTATTCGTAGCTTTGATTAGTGTCAATATAATACGGAGGAAGCAACATGAATCATGTTTTTCCACGAACTTAAAACACAGGACATAATCGAAACTGCTGTTGTCATCAGCAGAATAAATGTGAATTGTGGACTTAGACAATAAACGTTGAAAAAATCATGTAAATAATTAAACTCGATTGGAACGTTTTGGTCTGCAGCTGTTAAACTGCCGTATGAAACGCTGGTGTCTTACCTCTGTTTACTGCCTACGCGTGTGAAGTTGGTGTGTCGTCACCTTAAATAGTTCGGCTCGCATGGTCCAGTAGGCATCCGTGCAGCCAATCCTAAGTCGTTTCCACAAGTTCACGAGGTAAGTACCGCGGGTCGCAACGAGACTGCTAAGTGAGACAACTGCCGCATCGTTTATATCTGCAAAGTGCTGTTACCGAGATACGTTTCGCTCAAGGACGTCAGAAAGAGTTACTTGCCAGTCGTCGTTGTCACTAACCCACCAACCTTTACCGTGATTGATTACATTGAATTCGCACGTACGCATCTTGGGGTACAGGAGACGTGTTTAACATATTCTGAGACGCCGAAAATTTCAGTTACGCTTCTTTGGTTTATGAATATTGAACCCACTTCAGTGTCGAGCGGGTTAGCGTTGCCCCTAAATTACGTGGATCACAGTAACTGTTTCCATGGCACTTCCACTGAACCGGGTTCGAAGTAGGTTGTTGCCTTTGCGTAAACTGGTGGTTGCACACGCGTGTATATTGGTGAGGGGGTTGCATCAAGTCTAAGCGCGAAGTATCGTCACCAACCCCTGGCTAAGCCGATTTTTATGAAGCGCCTTACTCGCAGAGAGGAGGGCCAGCAACGAGGCATTTAAAAGCCTAGATTTCACACCCACTTACACTGTCGTCGATAGAGACGAAATCTGCTGTTGCAGAAGTAGTAGATGAGGGGTCTTTCATATAAGTTTGATTTCTTCGCGACGCCCTTCGCTTCAAATTCGCCGGAGGTTAATGCAGAGGTTTCCAGTCTTGTTCTCTCTTGCGGCACCCCTTTCAGGCATTCGAAAACTTGCGGCTTTCGCGGCAAGTACATTGGAAATTATCGACACGCGCACGGAAGACCTTTTACAAGGTTCGGTAGCTTGCTTGATTTGCCGCGAAACGATTTCATTTCACCTGTGGTCGAACCCGGCAGCGCTCCGGTTGAAAAACGAAAGGCTAATCGCGAGCATGTCGCTTATCCTGTGGGCATGGTGCATCAACGTGCGAAGGCATTGCTCATTGGTAACAAATGTTTATCTCGTCGCAGGAAAATTACGGAAGTTGTCAATTCTCAAAGTCGACCAAAATCGCCTCAGCCGGCTAACGCCCACCATCGGCCAGTGTTCCAACATAACGGAGCTAATGCTGACCGAGAACCTTCTGAGCGAGTTGCCTTCGTCGCTAGGCAACCTCCAAAAGATGACCACACTGAACATCGACCGCAACCAGCTGGAAACTCTGCCCGTTGAAGTAAAAACCGAGGGAGAGTCTTTTTAATGGTGTTGCGCGATTTTTAAGTTCGTGTAAATAATTTTGTACAGTTTGTTTCGTGAACGACTTAGCACAGCTGGCGTGTTCCGAATGATTTTTCTAGAGGTGTCACCTGCACTCTGTCTGTTATACTGACAAAAACGCGTTGGCGTTTTCGAATATGTCACGGTGAAATGAAAACGCTACAACGAAAGTGTAGTTTCGCTTTTTTAACACTTGTTTGGTTCAAAAACTGCGGTAATCGAACGGGATTTTTTGAGGCCCCTGGGTTTGATGCGAGAGAATGCGAAGCACCCAATTAACATAATGAATATAGGTTACTGTCTGCACGGTGTTATGCACTCCCGAAAATTGTAGCCCTTGAATTTCTACTCGGCAAACTTTCCTGACTAGAATTTATTGGCATACGCCTAAATAAAAATGCACAGCCGGCTTCTAATGCCAGGCACACTTTTTAATATCGGCTTCGGTATTGGGAAAACAAAGTAGTGCTGCGAAACAAGTATGAAAGGCATATTTCGTGATTGCCGTGCTATGTTTTCAGGGCAATCATCAGTTAGCTTGCAATTTTCCACCAAACCAACCTCTTGTTTCCGAGACGGATTTATGAATTTAAGTTATTCTTGTATTTTTTCGTTTTTGCATTGAATTTTTTCCCCTCAGCCAAAATGTTTTCGGAACAGCGCGTAATTTGCACCCCCCGTATTGTATTCGTCTTTCACCTTTCAGCTTGGCAAATGCTCGAGCCTGAACATCCTGTCGGTGCGCGAGAATTTGCTGACCGTCCTCCCCAGCGAGCTGGCACGCGCCAAGAACTTGAGAGTGCTCGACGTGAGTGGCAACAAACTAGATCACCTGCCCATCACGCTCGCCTCACTGAACCTGAAAGGTACGGCCGGCGCTCGACGCTTTTGTGGCACAGCTGGCGGTCCAATCGTGAGAAACACCCGTAGCGTTAAGTTTTGCGACCGGTAATTGGCACGGAATGCGCTGTAACGAATTTCTGCTCAACATATATTTATTACAGTTGCCAGGATTTTGCTGCTTGATTCGTTGGAATGTTCGCCACAGACCAAGCAATAGTGAATGAAACGTTCCTTAAAATCGATCGTCATTTGCTGTGGCGTTCCGACGAGTCGCGACACCAGCATCCAAACACTTGTTTGTAGCACAGCGTTGTGCCAAGCTTGGCGATTGACCCCATTTGTTTGATTTTAGTCGGGCGTGACTCATGCTATTAGATGTCTATGTGCGTTCCGCTAAGTGTTAGTCTCACACTTCGTGAAGTAGGAATTTTGTTCTTGGTGCTGAATATTAGGATCTTGGATTTCAAATATTTAGATGGAATCTTTTCTGAACAACGACGAGAGCCGTTTAAATGATTTTTTGGGTAACAGAAATAATCCGTGATTGAAAAGCTCGTCTTCCTATGAAAAGCTGAGCCAATCTTAGTTTGCAGTTTCTGACATTATGTTACAGCTGCTGCAACACCCATGTAACATTGCTATATCAGTTCACTGCTTACCATGAACTTGAACTGTAAATGTCAGGCGTAGATCACTTTTGATTACCCTACATGCAAGCAAGCTCATAAAACCGGGTCGATTGGATTGCAGCAATTCACAATGACGAGCGAACGCGAGCAAATGTACGTGGTTCTGCTTTTGCATATGATCGTTTAGTCATTGGTAAATGTTTTGTCTACAGCGCTTTGGCTGTCCGAAAATCAATCGCAGCCGCTGCTCAAGTTCCAGACGGAAAACCGTGGAACGCGAGGCGAGGTGCTGACTTGCTTCTTGTTGCCGCAGCAACCGTCGCACAGCATGGGTAAGAAGTTGTGCGTCTTCTGGCTTTTGTTCCGACCCTCATTTTTGCACCAAGATGCATTCAGTCTGACGCGACGGTTTCGATGTTGATGCAAGCGAGCGCTGCTGTCTCGCGCTGGATAATCTAACTGGCGACAAAATGGTGCTTTTTACCAGACATTTGGTTGTTTGTTGAAATCAGGATATGCTAACATTTGCCTTAATGCTGATCAACATTGCGCATCTGCTGCGAGAGAAAGGTTGGTGCCTGTTACGATTAAAGCAGCAGCCGTTTTGTTTTGTGCTTTGTACGTAAATGATTTGCGCCACTGCTAGGAATTCGCTTGTGGCGTGGCAGTGAACAGCTTTGGCATTTTCTAGCAATGGAGAATGTGTTACTGTTAACTGGGGTTCTCTTTTGATCAAAGAATGGCTCGAACGTAAACGTCATACTTCGCATCTTTTTGTTGAGTAAAATCCAAAAGCACGTCAGTGTGTAAATCACTTTGAATGATGTTTTTCCGTAACAGAAGCCACTGTAAATGTTGATGAAAAGTGAGTTTTACTCTGAAAAGCGTGAAACGATGCGTGGTATGGTTGAATAAAAAATGTGACAAAATTGACAACTCCATCACGTCGTCAGTATGAAAACAAGATGAAACGACCTGAACGAAATCCTTACCTTGCAAATGCTGTACCTGGAGCATCAATTTTAAGAGTTTAAAACCGCTCTGAAACATTCGAGGCCTGGCGTATATGAAGGATTGAATTAACTGCATTGTTCGGATTGGATTTGTTGCAGTCCTGAGTCTGTGCGCGACGCGCGACAAACAAGATTAGATGAGATAATAGACCCGTTGCTGAACTCCTGGAACAACAGTAAAACAAAGCTCGAACTTTGTCTTGCGCGTTATTATGAGAAAGATGAGCAGTGTGAAAGCATACCATTCCAATTATACATACGCGATAGACGGTTTTTCGTTGCTACATAGAAAGTAGGGCTAAATTCTGGAAATTTTCAGTCAGAACAGGCGAACTAATTGTAAATAAAAAGAATGTTTCGCATGAAATTCATCACCTTTGACAATGCATCTGACAACAACGTTGTGGCAGTATATATAGTTTTTCTTCCGATTCGTGCACGTGTTACTATGGTGACCATTTCAACGTAGTGGAACATGTTGAACCGGAGCGAGAAAACTGCTAATTTTTCATCTGCCCTTGCAAATTTTTTCCTCAAGAAATCTCAGCAACAAGCTGCTGAGAACAACGGTCGCCTTTTTTCCGCTTTTGACTGACGTAACGTTATGGTTATCGAGCATCTCAACATCGCTGCGGGTTCCACTTGCCGTTCGCAACCTCGGGCTTCAGTCGCCGTTGACTATGCTTTGTCGAAATACGAAAAGACACTGAAGAAAATGCATCACCATCTTTGCTACTGTTTAGCGCTGGCTTGTCCCAAGTCCACTGCTTTCGGTTGACGTTGATTTTTATAGGGATGTCTGGTGAGGTGGTGCAGAATAACAGTTGCCACAGGCACGCTACTTGTATTTTTTAGAGTCTCCTGCATCTCCTTATCTGATGCAAGTCTTGTTCGGAATTTCCTATGTTCAACAATTTCCCGCCCGACGTTTTTCAGTTGACAGGTTGAAGGACGCAATAATTTAGTTTGGCGTAAGCTTTGGACATCAATAATACGCCCACTGCTTACGACAGTTTTGCTTGTCCGCTCAGCGTACAGTTCAGCTTTTTCGAAGCCAACATTCTCTTACGGGAGCACACTTTTTATCTGGTAATTGACTTTTCTAAGCATAAAACTTCTCTGAGAGCGCGGCCATTCGTTGCTAAAATTCCAAGGAGCCACGATCTGAAGTTATCGCTGTGGCTTATTTCGATAAAGCGTGCGCTGCAACGTTACATCGAAAGAAAAACAGAGAAAAGGAAAAAATCAAAGAAACAAAAAATAAAATGACGTACAAAACAACGAATAAGAAACAATTATAACACGCTCGTGCGCACACGCACAGAAGCAAAAGAAAAAAGTCGTTGATGACATTGGAGCTACGGCCACGATGATTGGTTCGGTCTACTCCAGATATGTCCAATCCCCGGGACACATGCGGCCCATTGGCCCAGTTGATGGTTTTGTGCGGCCCAGTTCAAGGTTTCGTTTTTGTGTATGTACAACATAATGGCAACCTGTTCTTATTTTGATAATCTTAAACTTGACGTTTTTGATGCAGTGTCGTCAGTGCCACTCTATCACGTCTGAATGGCGTTCAGGCAGATTTCCTCGTGTCCACTTAGGTGCAAACTCATTTCTAGTCTTCTGATTTCTGTTTTGCGGGTTCCACTGGCACTTTAAACTCACCTATGACATCACAGCCATGGATTGATTGAACGTGCTAAGAAGTCGTTATCATTGCTTTTAGGATTCGAACGCTTTCAGCAGCTTGAGCTAAATTTTAGTTTACTGAGAACAACGTTGGTCGTTCAATGTACGGCCTTTATTAACGGAATGACTTAACTTTTTGTCCAGCATTTCGGTTGGACATAGCTGATCTAGTCAACTGCTCCACTGTCTACAATGGGTTGCATTTTACGTTACTGTGAGTTACAGTCAGCAATAACTTGGTTAACAACTTATTAACATCCTGTCTATCAAAAGTAATCCTTTCACAGCCTAGAATCAGACACTGTGTGTCTATGTAGATATATAAGCACCATCAGCTCTTATTTGAATAGAGCTTTAACCTTTTCCAAGTGACCTTCTCATTCCTCTGATGTAGCGTTGGGCGTTATGATTTTGCAACCCGCTGTTTTTTGCATGTAGCTTTCAAGATCACGTGTTTTCGTATTTTCGAACTTAATGTGTCTTTAACTTAATGGAATCGAGACATAATTGAACCTTTCGTTACAATCGATGCGGTACATGTGCCTACCAGCTGGAGAATGCCAGCAATGTTGTGTTGATGTGAAGCACAAAATGGCTCTCAATGGTTGTTTATGTTGACTGCTGCCAGGTCGATTACAAGACGTTTGCACGAAAATAGTGTTCGGTAAGTCGCGGCCACACACACCTGAGCAACAGTTTTGCTCGTCTGATCAGAAAAACGAAATGCACGTCTTGCAAATGGCTTACTGCAAGTTTGTTTTTTTCAGTCCCAGCAACCGTAGGCAGTGTTTACACATGCGTATTAGGTTTTTGATGAAAATGGCGACAATGACAATTTTTTCAATTTATCGTTTTGAAAGGCATCGTCACGCAAATGTCATCAACACAATTGCAGCGACATAAATATTGTTGCCAATATCGAGAGATTACAGGGTGGTTTTGCCCAGAACTGTGTAATTTTAGATGTTGCGGGTTTAAATTACTGTTTTAGTTACAAAATTGAAAACAAGCAAGCGAAAATGACCCAGCCTTAATGTATCGCTGTCAAACTTCACAGAGCTGAAGGCAGAGCTGAAGGTCAACATGAGTTCATTTGCTGTGAAGACGATAGCGCGTTGATCACATGTTGCCGGCATGCCAGTGTCTAGCATTTGTGCAGAACTGCTGCAAAGATTGATATTGGCTTGAGTCGTTAACGAGAAATTGCGTAAGCCTTATATGTTCCTTAATCCGCCCTGAAAATGTATAAGTTCAGGCGTATGAACAGGTGAGATGTTGCCGCTCCAAGACAACCTCAGTGATCTTTCATTCGAACGGGTTGGTATTGCAACAAGCTCGTGCGGGCGAAGTTTGACAGTCCTTTTTTACTTGCGGTAGTTTGACAGTCCTTTTTTTAACAACTACCAATTTTGCGCGGAAGGGTGAAAACGGAAGCATTTTTGAAAACTTCAGTACATAAATAGCTCAACAAAAACGAAGCGACTGGTGAAAGCTTCTTGTCTATGCCAATCAAACATTAGCAAGATCGTATAGGATCGCGAGCTTATCGGTTATTTCGAAGATCCGGCGATAGTCACAAGGGTAGCTCGAATACAGCAGTGTTGCTTTGCGATTCACACATCGAATACATCTTTGGAAGGTGGATGAGAATTAAGTTGATTTTATTTGGAGATAATTAGCATTCAGCAACAAAAAACAAATGAGTGCAAGGGCGCCAGGGCATCGAAGAAACCGGAGGGTTATCGAGTCGATGCGCCCTGGAAGGAAGAAAAAGAGAATAATTTGTGATGCACCACTGTTATTGCTGACTGCTTGCAAGCAGACGGGCTGCCTGTACTGTTCTTTGTAGGTTTTGTTTTACGACAACAAAAATCCTGACAACAAAAATAGACTAAATAACTGAATCTTTTTATGTGTAGTGAATCTCCTCAACGGAAGCGTTGCAACCCAAGACGATTTAAGCAGCATTGGCAAGCAGCAGCAGCAACAGAAAAGAATCACTTTCCACGAAGATCAACTTCCTGACGTGGAAGACGAAGGCGTAAGTGTAATCGTATGCTTTCGTTACTTTTTTCTATTTTCTGCACGATTTTGCAAATATTTTTTTTAAATGTTGTATTTGAAACAAACTCTGTGTATTATTTTAGCCATATTCTTGCAAAGGTGTTTTCAGACCGTCCTTAAGACGTAACGAGTCAATATTAAGCGGCGGTGCCTAAAACGACAATTTTCTGCCCTTTACAGCTGGGGGTACTTCAACGCCACCTCACTCCGCACCCGAAAGAACTGAAGCGACAGCAACAGAGCGAGGTTCTGCAGCGACATCGGCAAAAAGCTCAAGAAGCGATGGAGGCGGCGAAAGCTGAAGCTGACGGTCAGTGCGACGGCGATCAGCGCCCGCAATGTTCTTGTATCGACAGATAATAATTATATAATCGCCCTGTCGCCGCCTCTGCACGCTTTTCGTGTTGGAAAATTAAGCGCAACCCAACGTGTTGTTAACGAGCACTGCAAGTGCCAGGCGAAATCGAAGAGTAGGAATTGCTTGCTTCGTGTTCGGCTTCCGTTGTAAACTGTTGGGTCATATCCATGAGAAAATCGTGTAGGTTTATTAATATTTTGTAAGTATTACGTGGCGTGTCGCTAAGTGATCACGAAGAAAAAAATTGAGGACAGTTGACGTTAATTCTTACCGATAACACTTCTCGTGGCGATGAGGCGTTCCCTTCGTCTTTCGTAGCCTCCCGACGTTTCGGGACATGACCGCGCCAAACAAGGCGTGGGGTCGCGTCACCCTAGAAATCAGTCGACCTCTGACGATAAACCGATCGGTTGTTGTCGAGCAAGAACGGTGTCATGTCGCAGCCGTGAATAATTCATGCTTTTTGTCACTTTCATGCACAGAGTTGACCAATCAGGACATCGACGGAAGCGGCGACAAGCAACCCCTGCTCGTCGCCCAGGAAAGCTTCCGAGATCATCCCGAGGCAACCTTTGCCGAACCGCCGACCGCAGCGTCCGCAGGTGAGGTGTTGCACGCGCGCGCATTGTTCATTTGTCCACTGGACGCTCGCAAAACTTCCACGTTGCGAAACGATCGCTTTCGATATCGCGCGAAGAAAGCCGAAGTTCCGGCGGAGTGAGAAATGCGCAGAAAACCCGAGTTTCGAGACAGCGTCACCTCACGCAACATCATATGCACCGGGTTGATAACGGCGGGTCCGGTGCACTCGCCAATCGAAAAGAAAGCCAATCTTGCGCAATCGTATCGAGTGACACGAAACGTGCACTTCGGCTCGCGGGCGATTTTCTCCAATCGAATGACCGGCGTCCTTCAAGTCCAGCTTCTAGGTTTGGATTCTCCTTCTTACGCATTTTCCAAAATGAACATGGCTTTGTGAGTTTTCAGGCCGCGAGATGTTGCTTACAGCGAGCCATTGTCATCCAAGTTAGGACGACTGATGCTGCAAATCACACGTTCACACAAAGCGCTTGTTTTTTTTATCACGCGTTCTTTCATGTCCATATCAGATCAGGCGCTTTTGTTCAGAATCAATTAAAAATATATTTTTATTGTTAAGGGTGCGTTCAAAGACAGATCGGGTTCCTACGAGGTTAAACGAATGCGTTGCTGCTAGAAACAGCGCTCGCTTGTTTTTCGGTAGTGTTCGGTGTTCACGGCGTAAATAGCTTCAAGACAACGGTCTTTGTGGTGAATTGGTATCTCAGCTTCCCTTTTGCCATTTTTGTCTTGTGAGAACGTGAAACTGTTGCAAATATGTATTGTTCAACCTCGGTACCGCCTTAAATGTGACTTTGTGCATCAGAGGACGATTCCGAGTCGGCAGCGTTGCTGGCCAATGAGGAGCAGCCTGTCAGCGAAGATGCTGCATCATCCGAAGATGAAGTAAGTTAATTTTCGCATGTTTTTCCTTTTTTTTGCTCTTTTGTTTCTGGCATGCCCAAATTTATTAGTGAAAAGCAACAATGCAAATATGTTCTGGACCAAGTGGTCAAAAAGAACATCAGATAAATTCGTTTGACTTGTGTTTTCTTGATTGGTGGATCTTCAACCGCGCGTGTATCTACCACGCGTATATTTTGTGCAGTTTTTGCTTACAGTCGTACGGATACGGTGCCTAATGTCCAAGATAACCGATGTTACTGGAACTTACTGGGCAACTTACTGACGTTCCCATCCTTACTGGCATTTTGCTCGAAACCGATAGCTGTCATCTGTGTCGGAACGGACGGCTGTAAACGTATTTTGTAACGTCCGAACACAGATTTAAAGCTGGTCTTATGTAATTTGCGCTTCGTCGTGCGGAAGGGTTTCTGCGATTTAGGCGGAACGATCAAACGGTCGCTGTGAGCGCAGCGTGTCCGAAGCTGAATCTTCCCAGGGCAATTCGCTCAGAAATGACTGGTGACTGGTGACGTACAAACAATTTTAAGTTCTGGTGAAGCTTTTCGCAGGCGCGCGCACCTTGCCGTTGAAATGGCGTCATTTACATGAGGCTGCGGCTGCGGTCATGCTGTCTACAGTATGTAGAAGAGCCGTCTATGTCAGTCTGAATTTAAGCGTGGCTTTCGCCCACGAAAAGATGTATTGGAGCGAGTGCTTGCGTACACAGTCCTCTACCCGATTGTTTGAAGGCGACTTGGTCGAGGTCTGCGTTCAGATTTAGGGATGCGTTGGAACGATAGCGCGCGTGCGACAGGACCCTTGTTAACCACACAAGCGCATTTTATTCATTTCAAAACTAAATCACCGAGAACCGCGGCACGAGTCAAATCAATCATCATTGTGACGTCGGTCGCAGCAGAGCTTGCTCGCAGTCGGTAGTAGGTCTCGCGCTTGTTGCAATTGTGAGCACTTGTTAAACCCAAGCAGGCAGCTCGACGAGAACCTGGCTGTTTGAGGGTAGTTTTGCTGAGAAACCTCGGCTAACGGTATTTTCAAATAACATTTTTACTCAACACTTAACGGTAGGATCAGATTTTTAAGTACTTGGGCGTAAAGCACAAAGCATGAAAAACGCGAGTTGACGCTTGATGCGGGAAATGCCCTACTGTATTGAACAGTGTGGAACAGCATAGCACAAACGATGTGGGTTGGGTTGTGCCAAGGTGTCAGCCATCCCACTTTTTTCAATTGGATTTCGACAAAATACAACTTTGAGCCTCTAAACCAAGGCGTCATTTTTAATTGAAACCTAAGTTCTTCCGATGTTCAGGTATGCAACGCAATTCACAGTCTGTTTTGTCTCTGCTGCGTAAGGCTCTTTCAAAAGTGCGTCGGACTCACTTGCCCCAAGTAAGCGTCGGCATCAAGATTAGTTCAGTCATGACAGCAAACATTGAAAGCTGGCTAGTGATGCGGCGTGTTGTTGCTCATTAACCTTTCCTCTCGAACTGTGATTACCTCGACAGTTTCACGCGGTGCGCTCGGCGTTGCTAAGTTCAGAATCAGCAGCCAGTCAAGAAACCACATGGGTCGTGTTGTGAGTTCTGGCCTGCGGGCGCTGCTGCTGATGCAGTATTCAAGCAACGGCTTTGTGCCTTCAGACGTTTTTCAAACATCACAGATCGATGCAATCACTTCCCCAAGGCTCTAAAAAATACGTGACTCCTCGTTTAACTGATTGAATTTTGCATTCTCGCTGTGCGTACCAGAGGTGGCCACGGTGCCGGAGCCGACTGTTTATTTCGTGGAGTTTGCTATTTTATCCAAGCCCGAGTTGGGTTCAGCATCTATATTTTTTGAAAGCCTGACTCAGACTCAGAGCCGAAGTGAATTGTGCAAAAATGGTAAAGCCCGGATTTTTCAATACACCGTTTTTCCGAATTGGAATTGAATTTTTCATGTAAAAATGAGTTGAAACCTACTCCTTAATCAGACGTTGGCTAATTTCTCGGTAGTTGCAAAACTTGAGCGCGAAGTAGCCAGAGTAGGTTATTTAAGGCAATCTAGCTATTGCTTGAATAAAATGCAAGTTTTGTTGGATTATTTTTGTGAATAGTTCCTACATTTGAGTGAAAATATTTCCTTGTGGATAGTCTCCTTGTAGACTGTTCTCCCATTTAAATCAAGAAAGATTTAAGTTGTTTTTACCAGCGTGGTAAGTCTAGGTCTAGCTCGTGATTGGATTTGTTCAGTGCTATAAACGAAAACAGCGATATATTTTCACTTGTTGTACGTCTAGCTGGCCTGTTGGTGGTAACCGCGGTACTTGAGTGTTTTTCGCTAAGAAATTTCGATCTTTTGTCCGATAATAGTATTAAAATTCGCCGTGACAGTATTAGTTTATAATTCTTCGGATATTATGATCGAATTGACTTGATTTTTTTTCGGCCATTTCGAAACAAATTCGGTATATGACCGAAAAAAACCTAGCGCGGAACACTCTGCAACGCTAACTTAACCCTTTTTTGGTAAGACCTACCGTATGTTTATGTAGGCCTACTGTAGACTAGTCCAAGCTGCTACTTCAATGAATGAATACTTTCGTCTTGGTTGCTGTTGCTGCTGTTATTGTTATTATCTTTGTGTGCAAGTTGTGCTTCCCATTCTTAAACACTTACAATTCTTCGTTTTATAGACACATTGTGCGTCTAGGGCCATGCATAACTTAGCTCCTGTACTTGCGCAAAAAGATGATTATACATCACACTACTGCACGCAGAGAGGAGCATGTGTATACTCAAGGTCACTCCAACATAATGCGGGGCTCCTTCCAAGTTCAGGGTGCAGTTAGTGCGCCCCCTGCGGAGTGTATTGTGTATTGAAATGATTTTGATAGGTTATTGAAGTGTAGAGGTAATAAGATTTTTCCTCTCCGTTGTTCAGTAGGTTATTTAGAGTGTCCATCCAATTTGTCATGTTTTCCTGAATGGTGACCTGCTTTTTTGTAGTTTAAGGCAATCCACTGGAAATGCGCATAACCAGTGTTCAGTCCAGACAAAAGTGAAAAACACGTGTTGTTGTAAATTGTTGTAAACAGCAAAATCAATAAAAGTTTTGCGCACAAAAATGACATTCAACAAAAGCTTAAAATTTAATACAGCGTGTATCACTCTTCGGACTTTACCTTTCAGTTTGACATTAGGATTTGTTAAATTATGAAACGTTTGTTAAATAACATACTTCGGAAAGTATTTTTTCGGATGCAATACTAGAGTTTTGACAGGAGCCAATATTTCCCTAATTCTCGGACCCAGAGTTGGCGTAGGAGTTTTATTTTCAGAACAAAAGTGGATTTTGAGGCTGATCAAGGTGACTTCGAATGAATAATTATCGACTTGCAATTAAATCAAATAGATTAAGTCTCATCTGTAACAAGAGAACTCTTTGGATACGCAATCTCTGAAATAGCGCAATCGTCAGTGCATGCCACGGTTTTGAAGTAGCAGAAAAGTGTTGAAAAAGTTTACGGTTGTCCGAGAAATTCTCAAGGTTGATCGCTGAGGCGATCGGTAACTAAGTTTTTATAGTTCGAAACGTCTGTGTAGAGTGTAGATATGAATTAGAATTGCCTTTCGAACGTACAAGCGATAGTTCTGTTACATCGCTAGCAAAGAGTCGATTGTTCTCACTATTCTCAGTTGGAAACGTGGACATGTAAGAAGTAGACTTCCGCTGAGCAAAAAGTTGTCAAACACTTACTCCTAATCGCGACAAGGCAAGCGATCCATTGTTGCCGCTGTTGCTCGGCGCAGCGCATGGTGGCCATGCTGAAAACAGCATCCAAAGCCTTTTAAGTGCAAATTTATACTTTTCACCGAAGGTTACCGCGATTGCAAAGATAAAACAGCGCTTTTTTGATCCAAATGCAGTGTTCCCTTTAAGAAATTATTACACTGAACAAATGTTTTTTTTGTGAGCATGAATATGTTAGATCTTGGTTAGCAGAGTTCTAAATAAATTACAAACTGTGAATTAATAAAATAAGTATAACCAGGGGTTCCCACCTTTCTCTTACCATGTACTCCTTCATCATTTCAACAGATAAGCATGTACCCTTTCAGCATTCCGACAGATAAATTGTACCCGTAAAATTTCTTATGACAAAATATTTAACATGATTATTCTATATATATTTAACAACAAGCATATAATGATTTTGAAAATAATATTAACTGATGTATGTATAAATCTTTGGAAATATATATATATATATTTTTCTTTTCTATTGCTAACCTTAAATGTACCCCTTCGGGTAGGCAAATGTACCCCTGGGGTACATGTATCCCAGGTTGGGAACCCCTGTATAAAACCTTATAAAAATACGAACGTAGTACAGATTTAGATTCAAATAGCTTCCTAAAGGGTTATGCGATATGCTTAGAAGCATTCTGCATTCACCAAACATGTTGATGTTTTTTTGCTTCTAAATTTGGAATGTTGCAAGTGCGCGAGAATGAGATTTCAGTGCGCGAATGGTCAGGTGGTACTGCGCAGTTGCGCACCTCGGAGAGGGAACATTGTCCAAATGGAACATTTTTTTGTTTCTGCGTAGTACGCAGAAAAGGAAGTGCAATTCGATGCGCCGCCTGACGACGGCCGTGAGCAGGAACCGCGGTCGGACCGCTTGCACCGCAAGGACACCCCTCATTATAAGCGCGACCTCCGCATCACGGACAGCAGCAAGCCGGACGCGGTCATGGCCTTGCTGCGGAATCAGTCGATGAAAGGTGGGCTTTTCGCGTCGCTGCCGGGGACCAACAAGTGCACGTGAATGACAAACACGCCCGGTGCGAATTTTCCGCTCGCGCAATACGTCGTCAGCCTTCTAAAAGTTTTGTCGCATTCTGCAAAATAATCGCAATAAGCATTTCTCGCCGAGCTGCTATTGTAACGATTGAACTGTGGCGCGTTGTCTATTGCGTGCAGAAGGACCCCCACACCCGATTTTTACTTTGCCAAAGCTTTTGCGGTAAAGGACGGCAAATATGGCTCGCAACGCGCTTAACCACTGTAAAACAACGTTGCAATAATGACTTATTTCAGCTACCGACAAAGGTACGAAAGATTAAGCCAATCAAATCGGTTAAAGGCTTGCTCAATTTTTGCTATAGGATACCAGAAATACACTAGATATCCCCGCGCTGTTTCATTGCATTTCTTAGAAAATTATTAAACACTTGGCGAGCGTATTATTCTTGTTTCTATATTTTCTGACCAACTGTGGTCGCTTTCCGGAGCCGTTAATTTGATTTACGTCAAGGAAGTGACTTGCATCTTGAAAAATCAAGTATCTCGTTTGATCGTTTCTCAAACACGTTTTGTTCAGAATCGGGAAGTCAGTCCGATGGCGGCGAAACCGAACTTTTTCTGGACCAGGTAAGTTCAGTAACGTTGCCGGCAGAAACATACGGTTGCGAGTCTGATCTTCGTTTGTGACTTGGACACCGAATCTTGTCGAACAGATCGAGCTGCTCCTGAAGAGGGAAGGCGGAGGACTCGGCCTGAGCATCGCTGGCGGGAAAGGTTCGACGCCCTTCGTCGAGGAGGACGACGGCATCTTTATATCGCGCGTGACGCCCAATGGAGCCGCTGCCCGAGCCGGAGTTCGTGTCGGCGACAAGCTGCTGGCTGTGAGTACCGGTTCACACCTGCTTCTAATCGCAAGCTGCGTCGCTTGGGAATTGTGTAGGTTACAAGCTTTCTGGAGAAAAAGTCGAACCGTGTCGTGCTGAGCCAGTGGTTCTTAACCGAGAAGGGGCACGCCTCCCCAGAGGGGCGTTATTAAATTTCCAGGGGGGTGCGAGCCTTCACGCGCTCTACAGCATGGAAATTACGAAACGGTTAAGAACCACTGTGCTAAAGCTCGAGCAAGCTGTAGCGGCCGCATAGGTTTGTGAAAAGCTGTGACAAACACGATCGCATTCTTGTCACCGACCAGGTGGACGCCGTTGTCCTGGCTGAGGCCGAACATGGGGTTGCGGTGGAAGCGTTGAAGAACAGCAATGAAGAAGTGTCGTTGATTGTCGAGCGATGGTCCAGGCGTCGGGTAGGACCCTCACATAAAGTTATCGCGTTTCTCATCCACGTTGTTATTTGTTGTGAAGCAACTTCGTGTCGCTTGCTTCTGGAGCGCGTCAAGTTCCTATAAGCTGCTTTTTTGTTGTTCTTGTGCACGTGATGGTGCTTTTTATTGATTTGCTTTTATTGTGCTTCACGTCGTTATATTTATATAACTCCCTGCTTAGGGCTGTTGCAGAAATATCTCCCGTCAATTGCATAAATGTACAATTTAAAATTTTGTAATTTTGCTTCACTTGTGACGTTCATAGCGAGGGCGTTGTCCAGCAACTGTTCTTGCTCTTCGAATGAGCTTTTGACCTTTTTTCTGCCGCAGCCCAGCGCTCAGCACAGGTGCCATGGCAGGTTTTGCACCGAACTGTGCGGAAAAATCGTGGTAATGATTGCGTTTTCGCAACTTTTGAGCGGCAGCTGTCTTCATGCTTAACGGAGGCCACCTGCCAGTCAAAAATTACGACTGAAGGGATGACTTCGACGTAAGAAAGTCTCCATGATGTACCGAAAACGTACCAAAAGATGTCTCAAGAGTCCAAAAGCTTTTTAACGCCTCTGCAGAGACTAATGCCTCGTTCGTTTCTCCTGTGTTATCTGCGTGTTCGAGGTCTTGTGTTCGCCTTGTTCGCGGCTCCTTAGAGCAACGCAAACGTACTCGCCCTTTCAATCCAAATTCGACGCCGCGCTGCAGGTAAATCAAGAGGAAGAAGATCAAGGCGAAGAAGAAAACGAAGAAGAAGTTGAAATGATAGTCGACCATGAAGGACTAGAGCGTCTGCAGGAAGATCAGTCCACCTACGAACGACCTGTGTCCGATAACGGCCTCGCGGAGGTCAAAAAGCCCGCCGTGTCGTTCGCCCCCGAACCGGAGATGAAGATCGAGGGACAGGTGGGTACCGCGACGTGGTTTGCCCACTTTTTGAAGTGCACTTCCAGATCGATATGGTGTTTTTTTCGTAGTACGCCAGCGTTGTTGCGATGCTTCTCCAGACCGCATGGATGTTAGTTGAGAGCGCACTTCGCTTTTACGTACCTAAAACCACTGCTCTAATTCAGTAGTTTGCAATCGTGTTATGAACCCCTTTATACCGTTTGCTAAAACGTTTCTTTTCCTGCCGTGCATGTCCCGATAACATTTTGTAAGATTTCCTCCCGCTCATTTAAAAAATGCATGTAAGTGTAAATGCAGTGCATGCAAGATGTACTGCTCGAAAAGTTGTCATCATTAATTTTGCTTCCGCAAGGCCATGGCAGTAGCACTTATAAAATCTTCATTGACTATCAACACAAAACTTAATACACATTACCATGGTTCTGAAGTGTTCAAGAATTTTTTTGTTTATTTTACCAAAAAAAATTTTTTTTCGTTGGTTGGTGTTTCTGAAAAACTCGTTTTGATGAGCATCTCAGTTGTTTTCACCAGCGGCTGGTGTCTGCCAGGCGAATTGTACTGTCCGAGCTAATGCGTGAAACCATTTTTGGTGCTCAGTAAATCGTTGCATTTCGTTTCCAATTTTGAGTTGTGGCCTGCAGAGTCAAGTAATCTGTGAATCTCGTCGCAGTCAATGACCACGTGCTGTCTGTGCCGTTAGATGGCAGTTGGGATGTGGTTTAGTTGAAAAGCAAGCACGCTGATTTGTTCTATGTTGGGTGCAGTGCTCAATAATGCCAGCTCATAAGTATCCGACCTACTCTGAGTAGTCAGATAAAGTTTTTTCACAATCCTTTGCATGAAGTGTTCTGGCGATTACGAGAATCGGGAGTAATCGTAATTTGTCGTAATCCTCATTTTGTTCATTGTGACGTAGCAGTCGGTCGGCCTATCTGTTTGTCTAGCCACTTGTATGTCACCAGCTAGGCCCCAGCATATGAACGGTCATCGATTAGATTGTAGATGAAACGGTCATCGATTAGACAGATTTCGATGATATTGTGTTTTGCAAACATTAGAAGGGAAATGTGCACACAGTTAAAACGAAAGCTGCTGCTGATTTGTTAGGACAAGAAAGCAGTGACAGAAGTTCTTTCGTTCAAAAAATAATCTGGCTTTGAAACCAGGTGTAATTGTTTGTATATTTTGTAACGTTTTTAATCTTTTCAATATGTTTCCGTGCCGTAAAGGTACAAAGAAGTTCGCAGCAGTGATTACGCACGCTTTTGATTCACTTGCGTGATTTTGCAAAGTGCTATCACACGCGAGCTAAGTGGTAGAGTTGGTTGAGCACTCGCCATCAAAACCAATAGGGTGGGTTCGATTCCCTGTGGGGTCATACCAAAGATTTGGAGAACAGTACTTGCGTCTGCTCGACGTTGATGGGTAAGTGGGTACAAGGGAGCGGTTCACGCACGGTGTTGCCATTGACTCGCAACCAACACAGCATTCACTGTGAAAGTAGCCGCGTGGCCCACGCCGCAAGTTGCACTGCAATAGTTCCAAGCGAGTATAATGACACTGCGCACATGAGTTAATGTCGCAGCTGATTTTGGTGTGATTTGTTGACAGCAGCAATAAGTAACCCGACTTTTTTCCCAATTCATTTCCAGGAAAACCGTCAAGTGCATTTGACTGACTTTTCACGCCCGATTACCTGCTCTTCGCAGAGTTTGGTCGCTAAGCTACGCCGAACCGATCAAGGCATGGGTTTCTCCATCGCCGGCGGTATGGGCTCCACCCCTTTCCAGGACAACGATCCTGGCATCTTCGTGTCAAAGGTCGTCGAGGGAGGTCAGGCCGACGTGGACGGCAAGCTGCAGTACGGCGACAAAATCTTGTCGGTGAGTCCCGGGCTTCACGCAGCGCAGCTACTTCTGTGTCGTGCGAACGTGACGTGTCCAAGTGTTTCATGCCCTGTGTCGTTCAATTAGGAAAGATACAGCGACTTTCGTTCTCGAAGTGTGCAGCGCATCAATCTGTCACGGCGGGCGATTTTCACTCAGCATGTGCCAGGCAGATTGTCCTGGGCGCAAGTTGTCAATTCTTGATTGCGTGCGTCTAAAGCAGCGGTTCCCAACCTTTCTCTGACCATGTACCCCTTCAACATTTTTGAGCATGTACCCCTAAAATTTCTTATGTTAAAAAGGTTGAGTAAAACAACAAAAATCCGTTGAATTTTTAATGCAACATTTATATTTTAGAATATTTGGAAATAAGTAGTATATAAACATATTTTCCCATGTATTGCTAACCTCAAATGTACCCCTTCAGATAGGCAAATGTACCCCTAGAGCTACATGTATTATTGTATACCCGAGGTTGGGAACCCCTGGCCTAAAGTGTAAGTGAAGAATTTGTTTGGCATCGTGGCGTTTCGTGCTTTGCATGTTCTTTTATTATTTTTATTCAATTTAGTGAGTGAAGTATGTGGCGCAGACTGTTGCTGGTTTGTGGCTGATAAGCCGCTTGCCTGCTTAAGGATTTCAACGTCGTTTCGGGGTCGCTTTTTATAATAGACCTCCGTTTCCGAAAAAGCGACCCCGACCCTTCTTCACTTGTCATAAGCGAGTTGCTGTGAACTCAGAAAGCATAGCACTGCATTAACAAACCGCCAATGAATTGTCTACAGCGGCAAGCAGCGCGCAACCTACTGTGTCAGCTTTTCCTTTTGGGTGTTTTCCATGTGGAAAACTGACGAGCTCTTCTTCGCGAAAACCACTTATGTAAGATAGGCATTTCTTCGTGTTGCATGTAGGAAACCACTTCCAGGTCACTTGCTCAAAACTGGGAAAAGTATAAAGTTCTTCGCTGTTTTCTTTGACCTATGAATTCGCAGTTCGACCACTGTTGGTGTAAGAGCACACTGCAGAGAAAGAATAGATAGCAGGCTGTTTGTGACCCAGTCCGGGGTTTTTTTTGGGTGTAGCGCCACGGCACAAATGCACGGATCGAACGTGACCCGCTGTTGTTGACCGGACGACGCCTCCTTCCATCAGTTGCACTTCAAGCCGCGATCGCAAACCGGACGTTGTCGTTTTCGCTCAGCAGAAACTGGTTATCTTCTTTTTGTGTCAGATCAACGGACGCGACATGACCGACGCGACGCACGAAGAAGCGGTGCGGCTGCTGAAGCAGATCAGTGCCGACACCGACATCGTCCTGGTCGTGTATCGTGAGGACATCTATTACGCCCAGCCCTCGGTCGCCGAGCGCGTATATGACGACGAAGGCGACGACGACGCGCAGGCGACCGCAGCTCCGCGCCTGCTGAACAGCAACTCGAACAACGCCGTGTCGTTCGCCTCCCCGGTGCCAGCGCCTCGCTCTTTTGCCGACACTAACCCCCAGCGCTACGACGAGACGTCCAAGTACCCGGTCGAGGTATGATGCTAGTGAATCTGTGCGTTTAGGCATGGAACAGTGCGGAGTGTTGAAACACGAACCCCTGAGGCGGAGTTTGTAGTAAAATCTTTTGAAATGTTACTCGTTGGTTTTGACTAAAAGCGGTCTTTCTGGTTGATGTTTTGGAGAAGATGCGCTCGGCAAATTTAATGTTGTCCTTTAATTTTGTACGTCAATCATCTCAGTGGCATTTGAAAGCGATCTTAATATTGTAACGCCAAAATGCAAACACGGGAGGATTTCGGACATAAACTGGATTCCAATTACTGGCAAGCAAGCAAAGTGTTCTGGCAAGCCATCAGGCGTCTTTGCGGCAAAAGGTCTCATACGGCTAGATCCATCAAAGACCAAAATGGTGTCTTACTCAGCAGTGAGAATCATACCCTTTGGTAGATGGAAAGAGTATTTCAAAGATCTTTCAAAGTTAGCCACTGTCACACCATCGGGGACACACGAATTACATTTGGGGGTAAAAATACCATCATTGCAACCAAAGCCTTTCTAGTTTTCAAAACATTTAAGGCTGGAAAGGCTGTGGGTTGCGATGAAATCCTACCTGAAATGCTCAGACCTTTGAATCAAGGGGTTGTTTGGCTGACTCGTGTGTGTCAAGTGGCCTGGTGTTCTGGTATGGCACTGAAACATGGGCAAACTGGGGTGATTATCCCCGTACGCAAAAATGGAGACAGGAGCGAATACATCAACTACCGGGGCATCTCTCTCCTTAACCTTCCTAGAAAAGTCCATGCCAAGTGCTTTGAAAAAAGATGCCGCGAAATAATGGAACCAAAGGTGGATGATGTCCAACGCGATTTTTGTCCCTACCGTATTCGTCCAGACCAACTCTACACTTTTCAACAAATTTTCAAGAATATCTTGGGGATATGCCAAAGACGTCTACACATGTTTTGTCGACCTCGAGAAAGCACAAGACCGGGTTCCTCGTGAAAAGCTTTGGAAAGTGTTGCGGGAATACGGTGTTGACGGGCCCTGTTGCTGGCCATCAAGTCACTGCACTGCTGCTCAGAAGTTTGCGTCCGTGTCGGGGGGGATAAATCTCAACCGTTCACCGTGGGAGTTGGATGCCTCTTGTAATGATATCGTCGGTTTGCTTTTCATGATTTCCTGCCACAAAAACTTTTGCTTCACAATTATTTTCATGATTTCATGTCACAAAAACTCGTTCGTGCTTCACAATTTTTGAACAACACTGTCATTGTGTCGCAATAACGGCACTTTTTATCGCCAACTTGCTGTGAAAAGCTACATCAGTTCTTAAGCGTTGTGCCAGATTCAGACTGTCGTGGCCAGCGAGCGAACTGATATCAGACTTATAAGCAACTGTACAAACACAGTGTGAGATACAAATAAACTGCTGCTTGGCAGCAATGTGAGGTTCTTCGTGATCAGCGCTGAACCGAGACAACGCACCCCACGCCAAGAAAGTAAGCTACGTCATCTCCATGAAAAAAGTCACTGGCCCCCTTGAGCAAACGAGTTGGAAAATACCTGCTTACATCGCACAACCACTTGTTGATGGGGACAAATACCATACGTTTGCTTGCGGCGCGCTATGTTTCGAATGTGCTTGGAACCCTTGGTTGCCGACAAGTTAACGAAGTTCCAAACCAACATTATTTCACCAGGAGATCCAGTTGGTTCGCGGTCAAGGTCCCCTCGGCTTGAGTATCGTCGGAGGCCGTGACCACAACAGTCACCCGTTTGGCATCAGCGAACCAGGCATCTTCGTATCAAAGGTACGCTTTCCATTCGAGGCGTGCGCAAGGCTCATTACTATGTTTTCTCTATGTATTGTTTCCATTTTCACGTAGCGTTACCGTCTTTGTAGCTATTTTTTCTCTTGACGTGGTGTAGAATAGAACTTACTTTTACTTGGTGCAACAGACCCGTGCGCACCCGCATTTCAGTAGAAGCCCGCTTGCCGGTGAGCTAGGTAGCAAAAAATCATTTTGTTGTGTGAAAACGTTCAGTTCAGACAGAAATTATGGCCAGGACAATATGCGAAACAGATGAATCAAAAAGTATGCGCGTAATCTGCACAGACAAGCTGTTGTGTGTGTGGCGCCACTGCAGCACGTTCCGAGTGACTTTGACGAAGCTCATTGCTTTGCTAGTAGAATTGCTTGAGTGAAATGTATCCGGGACGTTGTAATCGCCTAGCAACCACACCAAGAAGACAGGCGGATCGACTCCGCGGTAAACAAGCAAGCCCGACATCACGATAGGTGATGACATAAGAGGTGTGAGCAGTAAAATCGATTTTGAGTTAACGTGTAACTTTTACACAATGTATGACATACACCTATAAGAGGCTTTTTGAGGACTGGTAGTTGACATTTTAAGCTTTTTTTATTTTTCTGATTAGCATTCTCGTACGACAAGTCAAAATGTCGAAGTCCTAAACTACCGTAATGGTCTGAATGACAAAAGTCCCGTAAAGTGTCTCGTGCTTTGGTGAGAGGCGGGCTCCATGGAAACTGCCCATTGTCACCGCCCCATGACAGTCAAACTGACATATATGTGACCTCTAAGAAAGTATGTATAGCTCAATCGCGCTCAATAAGAGCATTGCTGAAAGGGTTCTTCATGAGTTAGGTGCTAACCCTGATTTGCTCCTAACTAATCTAAAAGCGTAGGTTTTGAACGTGAACCTCAGCCTGACGCTTGATTGAGTTGATGTTTGAAGAATGCGCTTTTGTCGTTGCCATGGATGTCAACCGGGAGTGCGTTTGAGCTGATGCGTGACTCTATTCCTGTACAGGTCTTTTTAAAGACTCAACTTACAAATTCAGACTCAAGTTCTCCAACGTAAAATGGTCCGCAAAATCTCTAGTTAAGAGCTCTGTCCAAAGGTGTCGCGTGTTGCTGGTCAGGAAAGAGGTCCTACAATTTGATGGTCTCAAGCAAAATGGCACCTGGTGTGACAGAAATCACCAGTGTTTGCTGAAAAACCTCAAGCAATCTGCAGCACTGCCCTCAGTTCAAGTGCGTTTTGAAACAACTATCTCCCCTCATTCTCGGGAACTGTTCTAGCGCTTGCGATACCTGCGCGCATCCATGTTGATCACGTGGAGCAGTGCTTTCACCAGGGTCCTACGGTGTCTGGGAAAGTGTGGAAAAATCTTTGGTCATTTTCCCAACTTGGAAAAGTCTGGAAAAAATTTTGTCTGTTAGTATCGAAAAAAATTCACCGACTTGATCTTTTCACATGCATTTTTATAATGTTTTATTCAAGATTGATAATTTTACTTCCAACGTGTTTAACTATTATATTGCCTGCAGTTGAACTGGATATATCATTCGAAAAAGATTCAGTCTGGCAAAGGTCTGGAAATTTGCTTTCAGAATTGCGTAGGAACCATGTTTCACTGAAACTGAAGCCGAGCTCGTTTTTTTTTCATTGCATGACATCAACGAGTGTTACGGCGTCACCACCAGCTGGAGCAGAGAAATCTTGGCATAAACTGTGTGTTAAGGACCATAAAACGTTCTGTTTAAATTTTTAGACTCGTTTTTCTTTCCAAACAGATCCAGCCCGACGGAGCTGCGGCTCACAGCAACCTGAGGATCGGCGACCGGATCCTGGAAGTTAATGACAACGACCTGCGCTACGCGACCCACGATGTCGGTGTCAACGCCCTGATTTCAAGCGGCGCGAATATGAGGTTGCTCGTGCGGCACGACCCACCACCGCCGGACATGCAGGTCGGTCTGCGTGCGTGATTGAATTTGTGAATTCTAGGTAACGAAGAAAATGACACCGCCAAGTGAAAAGGTTCACTTTTCGCAAAACAAACATGTTTGTCATTTTTGTTTGCTGAAACACTTTGACCACCGCACAAAATCGCGGTTTATGTCCAGCAGTTCCCAAAATATTTCGCTGCATTAGATCCTTGCAGTTCTACGGCCTGCCCATCTGCTGAAACTCAGCGACAACCGCGATCCACAAGCTTTTTTGTCACCGTTTATGAAGCAGAGATGCATTATGCGAACTACCACAAATTTAAACCACAATAGAAATTCTAAACTGCAGTGGTAAGGTAATATCTCTCCGCACTGCATGAATCAGACGTGTTAATTTAAAAAACTCATCGCAAAGCGGCGCTGTTAAGCCGCTATGCGACGAGTGCCGTCCACGCGTGTAGTCAGAATAAGTCGGTTCGCCTTTCCGCTGTGTACAGTCAAAACGGTTCTGTTCTAGTGGTAACCAATAACACTGCATAGGCGTAGCTAGGGGGCCATGACCCCCCGAAGTTTTAGAACATATAGTCATTTTGTGCCTTGAGAGGCGGTATCCCAAACAAAATGGTGTTATTCACCTAAAATCAAACATTTTGTCCCCCTCAAAATTTTTGGGCTGGCTACGCTAGTGTAACACTGTGCTGGTAAGATGCCACTGCCTGCGTGTAAAAAGTTGCAGTGGCAGCACCTCTCGACGAAATTACTTTCAACATAGCTTGAGTCGTTCTTGTTGTGGGTACTGGGTTCCAGCCATAAATTTATTTCCGATAGAGTTCGTGTGATTTGCGCAGTGTTACTTGAACGTTTCGCTTCTTGTGCTTGTTACGACCTCCTTTACAGTGTGTTGCTTGAAACGTCTCATGACAAATAGATGACAAATGACATGATAGCAGTGGCATCAAATTGGGAAGAAAGGCTACGGCCTCCAAAATGCGACAAGAAAGCCACAGGTTTGGGCTACATCTGCCCCCACCTGCTGGCCCTTACAGAGAGAGACAATAATAAAACCGAAGGCACTGATAACCTACAAAACACCTGCCACAATTGGGAAAAAAATTACAAACTCCAGCACCTTGCTTTGAACAAAACAAAAAGCATGTCAAAAGTATGTCAGGGCTTTGCAACCACTGTGCATTTTGTGGTTGCCATGGAAAACACAACAAATCAGTGGTACCATGTGTTCACAAATGATGACTAAAACTAAATCTTTCCCGCTGAACCAAAACTGGACATGCGCAAACTGTGGTATTCATGTAGCGACTTGTGTGATATGCTGTGAATAACATGTCGACCAAACCATGAACAAATTTTCCACGAAATGGTCATTGCAGCGCAGTAGTTATAATTTGGAACGAACCCGATTGCAAAAATGACGAAATGAAATGACCTTGTCGCGGCACTATTCAGTGTTCCATGGCATTATAAACAAACCGTCTAAACATGAAGCTTACACTGTTACTTTTTCCGAACAACCCAGTTTTCGCTGTCTGGATATGTGCGAAGGTAAGTAGTATCACCAACTCGCCGCACAAATTAATATTCAAAACATGATCCTTCCCTGTGTGAAACAATTTTTGCCATCTTCTGCACTGTTCGTTGACGTGTTGTGACGTTTTTGACCCCAACGTGCTGCAATCTTGTAATCATCCGTCACAGCGTTTTTAAATGCGTACGCAAGAGTTTGGTTACCAACGCTACCAATGTAGTATTGCTTACACATTCTGACGACGTTCTGAATGATACGGCGTGTTGTTTCAAACTTAAATGGATGTTTTGAAATTCAAGTAAACGCAAGTGTTTGAGAAAGATTTATTTTCCAGTTTTAATTATATCGCACCTTGCCTTGTGATATATTCAATTCAGTCTTGAGTTTGTTTGCTCTCTCTGTCCTTGTTTTGGCCATTCCACATTTCACCGGTTAGCACTGCTTGCAGATTCATGGACTGACGATGCGTAGTGTTACGTGAAATCGAATTCCTATTAAAAACTTGCAGATTCTCTAGATCAGTGCTCTTCAACCTTTTTGTCATCGTGGAACCCCTGATATACTTTCGTATTTGTCATGGAACCCCCATTAACAAAAATATTAAAAACACGAATTACTTGTTGGAAAACCAAATATTTCGTTATTAGACACCAACAAAAAACAGGTATTGCAGAAGTTATAAAGCAAGAAATTTAATGACTTGTTTATTGCATTTCTGGAATGTATCTGCTACATTCAGGATTTGGTCATCCGGCAAAAAGATCCCGTATCTCAAATATGCGTTGACCCATGTTCAAACTGTGGCAATGCAATTAAATTACATTTGGTCCGCTTCGGATTAGTTGCCACTTTTGCATTTGACCTACATTGCTCAATACCGTCCACACTTTCTCGTTGTTATTATTGCGCTTCACGTAGGAAAATGTGCTATTTTCCTTCATCCAGCTTGTCTAAATAGTAAAAAGTTGGGTTTCACACAGTTTTTACTTTATTCCCACATAGGTTGAACAGCAGCTCTAGTCTGTGACTCAGTTTACTCTTTACTAGACCCAGGCTGAGTCTACTTTCTACTCAGTATACTCTACTGTGAGCTGTACATCACCAACATTGTATATGATGCAAAAATAGCGTTCTTCTTAATTGCACAACACGTGACGCAACAACTCTCAATATTTCTTGTTCTACTGTTTGGACTCAACCTCCTGTACAACTAACTGGCCTGCTTGGAGTCTGAATGCGGCACGATGATCTAAAAATTACATAATGACGCATCAACATAGTGAAGCAAAATTTCATTTCCCCTAAAAAACGAGGAACCCTCATGGAACCCCACTACATGTTTTGTGGTACCCTAGGATTTACGCGGAACCCCTGTCGAAGAGCACTGCTTTAGATTCCCTGCTTGCCTCACATGTGGAGAGTAGTTATTTGAACCTCCTCGTTCACTTCATAGGAAATCCAGCTCACTCGCCTGCCGGGCGAGAAGCTTGGCATCAGCATCCGCGGTGGCGTCCGAGGCCATCCGGGTAATCCCTTGGACGAAACGGACGAAGGCATCTTCATTTCGAAAGTAAGTTGCATTTTGAACTTGTGCTCGTGCAGTTCGGCATCTTGTGCGGCTTGACCGTTCCCGCATAGCTTGTTCTAGAACGGAGTCCGCAATCGGCGCTTAGGTTGTGTCAGCCACAAGAAAACACAAGTTTGCGAATGCACCGAGTCGCCGCCGACGCCAAACCACAGACTGCATTTGTCGACGGTGTTCTGCTTTCGTTTGTAGGCTGACGCTGTACCAGTGTTGGGATCCAGAAGTAACTACTACCAATTAGTTTTGTCAGCTGCAAATGCGGGGCCTACGTGAATTTGGCGTCCGGTTCGTTGTCACTACGTTTGGTTTCAACGCAATACATTCCGAAACAACTGGGCATGTCGCCTCGCCAGTTAAATGTCAAACGAATTTCGAATCGACCGACTGCTTCATCGTTCGGAGCTCCAGACGCGCCAGAATTTCAAGCGCACTTTGTTTGTTTTTTTCCATTTTGATAAGCCGCAATCGGTTAACCTGTTATAACCAGATCAATCAGGACGGCGCAGCTGCGCGCGACAAGCGTCTGAAGGTGGGTCAGCGCATCCTGGAAGTGAACAACCAGTCGCTGCTCGGCTGCACCCATGCCGAGGCCGTGCGCACGCTGCGGTCGATGGGTGAACAGGCCTCCGTGCTCCTGTGCCACGGCTACGACCCGAACGAGGACTCCGTATGCGGCCTGCAGGCCTCGCACCCCGCGGCCCTGGCGCGCCAACAAGCGGAAGAGGTCAGCGTTGCTGGAAAAATTGCAAGCATGCGCGTGTTTGTTTGTTCTTCTTGTGCTGCTGCGACTTGCGGGTTGGGCCGCGGCTGGTTCGTGCTTCACACAGTTTTTTTCCGAACTTGCGCCGAGCACGCTGCTGTTTTGCCGCGCGCGATTTTGATGGCGATTTGAGGGAACGTCCTGTGCTAGTACGGGATAAGAATGCAGCATTTTTGCTCTGAGTGAGGATGCTTGTGTGCGTCAGACGACACCTTGCGTTTTTGTGATTGCGCGATGGGCGTGCGTGAGGTGTGGCTTGTGAGGTATAGTTTAATGATCGCTGGCTGCTGTGTGTCGTAAAATGAATAATGTGCGATGCTGTCTTGCTGTGGAGTTGACAACAACGAGGTCATCGAAACGACGTCTAAGAAAGTTTCAAAGCGACAGTGTTGGAGTCTCAAGTCGTCCTGTCGTCGAAGAATTATGGCAGCTGTGTTGTGTTCAGCATCTCCTGGTATTGCTACTGTGGTGAGACTTGAGCCATTAAACTAGACGAAACTATAGTTTTCGAATTGAAAAGGATTTTCGAATTGCACCTTGATACGCACAAGGACTAGTGTACTTATTTGAGAACTGAACGGCATTGTGTTCTCCAGATCAGTGGTTCTCAAACAGGTGCCACTTGGCTCACTAAGGGAGGAAATTTGTTCCGGGGAGGAATTAGGGACGAAAAGCTGTGGATGAAAAACTTCAAATTATTACTGTTTGTTTGTTCAGTACACAAAAATTTGTTTGGAAGTTCGTTTGTTAAAAATATCTTTAAATTTTTAATTGATTTTTTGCAATTTCTTTAAAGAGTTATTTCTAAAATTGTTATTTTGCAATGGTTTAATAATAATCTTCAAAAGACACTTGCAACCACATCCAGGCGAAAATTTTGCAATTACCTTTTTTGCGTTTTTTGTTGGGGAGGAATTGAGAGCGTCTGGGTTTGTAAGGGGGGAACATGAAAAAACGTTTGAGAACCACTGCTCCAGATGATCATAGCCGAGGAAAATGGCGTTGCTTCCATAGCAATTATGTCTTGAATCGATTGCTGCATTAATCATGAACTGTACCAGATGCATGTGCATCAGACTTGTTCAGCGTGACCACTGCACGATAATGATGCCCCTGCCTCGGGCAAGTAAAACTCGTCCGCAATACGAACGCTGGGCACCTGGCGTTTTCTCGCGCAACAACTACCCGGATGTAATCCAAGCGACCCTCGCTGGCTCGCCGGGGTGTGATGTGACAATTTTCGTGGTGACGTAATCGGATTGGACGTGACCCGCTCTGGTCGCACGAGCGTTTTGTTTGCGACGAGCAATCCGATCGCTTTTTATTTTGATTAACCACACGTAACCGAAGCGAACCGCGCAATCCGACTCTTGATCGTCGGATAAACGATCAACTGTCGCTGCCCGAAGACTACCGTGGAAATTTCGCGCTCTATCTCATTCATGTGTGGCAGGAGCTCTGCCTTCCAGTGTGCTGTGAGTCAGGTCTGGGCAAAAGGTTGTGGGTGTGCATTGAAGGGCAGTGCGGACCTCGTGTTTGCATTGTTGCAGAGTGCTTGGACGAGCCGCGTTAGTCTTCTGCAGCGATGTGGACGCAATTATTGCTGTCCGCTTGAACGTTTCGCAAAAGCAGTCGTCAGGATATTGTTTTATGTAAAACAAACGTAACGACCACCAGTCGTTCACAGCCCGGTCAACTTGTGATGCAGCGAAAATAAATAACCAGATCATCGGCCATAGCCGTGCTGCCGCTGCCAAGCTTGTTTTTTTTTCCCGCAAATCCGGTCAACATACAGCCACGGTCCAGATTGTCGTCTTGCCCTTGTTGACAGTTGGCTGTGAACGACAATAGACAGTGTTTACTTCCAGCGTGGCTTTTGTCCGAAACCAAAACCTGATGCGAGACCGACCGTCTGCCGCACTTTGCGGCTGCCCGGCTACATCGTAAGGTTGCGAGTCGGGATCGGAATCGACCGACGCCTTTGGCAGAGTTCCCGAGTTGCGGCCGAGACAGGAACGCGCTAATGAAGCACCACAGCATGTGGAACTGCACGACCAAATTTTAAAATGTCACAGGAGAGAAGAAACGTTGCGGTAATGAAAATCGCGTGCAGCGACTGAGCAACAGGCCTGTTATTACGCTTGCTCGATGCTGCGCTCGTTGGTTGAAGGTAAGTCTGTAGGTTGAGGAGGTTTAGGACTTGTAATAGAGGTCACAGTCAGCTTGGAGAGCTTAGAAAAAAAATGCCTGAAAAAGGTTGACAAGGTCAGACAGCCTGTGTCTAAAAGGAACGGATTTGTATTTGGTTGTGAAGACGTTTTTGTATTCATCGGTGAAGTTAATAAGGTCGGCCTATGAAAAGTTACGGTGTTAGGCGAGGGTCCGTGTCAGAAAAGAAAGCTTTCGCCGGGTCGTTCGTCACTTCAGCCGCCTGCTCTCTCGCGTATTGACTTCAAACAGTATCTACGTAAAAGCGCAGTTCGAATATCGTAGAAGTGTTCTCCTGAGTTAATCTGTGTAGACTGCATAGCCTGTGGTTGTCCAATCGATCCAAGTCGGAATCTTACTGCATTCTCGATGGCTGTCGTCCACTCTTCAGTCTCTATATCCTTTCATTAAGAATTGATGAGAACCTCGTTGGTGTCATCGCTTCAGCAATGAAACCCGTCGCTCGCTGCCTGGTGGATATGCTGACGCCTGCGCTGAAACAGGCGCTGACAGCCGTGGCTTGGTGGGTGCGACGCGCCGCCAGCGACGACGGCAGATCGACAGTCGAGCGCTTGGTGTTCGGCGGTGCATGTTGGCTCATTGCTGTGGGATTTTTGATTAATTATCACCGGGTGTATCAGCGCGCATGGGCAGAGCCGAATTGTCTTAAGCTGCCCGTGATTTCTTGTCGAGAAGGCGCCAGATGAAAGTCTGCTCGTCTCTTTGTCTCTGGGTCGGGCAGTTACTTCCAGACAGAAGCTGGGCTGATTGTCACACCTGAGCTGGGCGAGTCGAAACTAAACTTTTTGACGACTGACGCAGCTGCTTCAAATGCTTTCGAGTTTTATTTAGAATAAGAAACCGTAAGAAACGGCACCGCTTTCCGACTGTTGCTTCAGCTTCGCCTGAGTACTCGCCGCTTTGTTTCGCCATCCTATCGATAAAGTATGTTGGTCCTTTTGGGGCAGTAACCCAATAAATTTGCTAATGAATAGGTTGTAGTCAGGTCTTTCCTCCGTGACGTGTTCGGTCCATTGTTTTCGATGTTGCGTATGCGTGGTAATTTAATCAACTGCACGAGCAGAGTGCGTTTCCATTACGCGGATGCTTCTCTTTCAAGCTCTCGAGAGATCAGTTTTCGCTCCACCTTCACTACAACATCTGTAGCAAACAACCATAAAGTGCTTTCTCGATGTTTCCATGAAGCTCTTAGTAACTGCTCAATTTGCTTTTAAAAGAAGAATAAACTTGTTTTTTCGCCAGGAAAATCATTTAGAGTTGAAAGATGACTGTTACGCAATATATATATGTTTGAGCCATTGCGGATCAGAAAGCATTACTGAATTGATACGTGATTATGTTACACACATGGGGCTTCGAAAAGAAAATTTACAGTATCCTAGTCCAGCATGGGCGAAGTGCTAAACACAGCGGAGTGCAAACCAAACGTTATGCGCGAACTATAGCAGTATTACAACGTAGTCATAAGAGATACTAAAACTAGTAAACTATGCTGCTGGTTAGATGAAAGCGTTTGGGTTAAGAACTGAATTTGTGAATTGCGCCGTAAAATTCAAGAAAAATTGTAAGGTCAACTTTGAATGTCCATAAAATGAGGTTGACCGATAACATCCGCAAAGGCTTGAGTTGTTCAATCGACATTATGCAAACGAAAGGTTTTAGAACATTTTTTAAGTAAGCGCACAGGTCACTGTGAACGCTTTGCCAAGAGGAAAATCAAGAAAACATATATTTCAGTCTCTCGCGCAGCAGGTGGGCAAAGAACGGTATTCACGTTTGAAACCGTTGTGGGAGCTATGACGAAAGTGAAGCATGCAGAATATAGATACTATCGATTGATTTGGACCATGCAAATACAGCGCGGGTTTGTTACAACCAAACACATGACGGCTCAAAGCAGATCTTAGCAAAGATGGTCGATAGTTATCTTGACAAGTATTGTTAGGTCATTCCAAAGCCGGCACACTTATGACAGGCAACTATTTTGGAAACAAGACTTGATGGCATTTGGTAAGCAGGTTGGCGCGGAGTTGGCTGGACGAGAGTCACTAAAGAGAGGAAGGGGTGTGAGTGATGAAAATTTCATTAAGCAATTTGAAAGAGACTAAGATGAGAAAATTTCTTCTAATACGTACTTCATTCCAACCCAAGTCAACAGTTTAGTAGATGTGAATCTTTTTCTTAAGCCCCCAAGACTCATGCTGGTTGCAAGAAACTGGAAATTTTCAATATAAGCGCTGTCGGAAATGGTAAATTGTATCGCCGTAATGCGGACGATGGAAAACGCAAGAGTGGTAGAGTGTAAATAGTGTGTGCCTGGGTAACGTTTTCACATGTTGAAAAAACAATTGCTTTACACCAAGCTTTGTGACTAGTTATTTAATATGCTACTTCCACCTTAGTGACTTTTAAAAATTATATCAAGGTATTTGTGAGAGTCTACGTCTAAATCTACTAATTTTTTGTTTGCTGTCAGTGAGCCCATCAGTTTTGAATTTGCTAAAAATAGTATCCAAGTTAAAGCAAAGTTCAGTGAATGGCAGCGGCTTAAGTTGTGATGCCTTTCAGCAAGTTTTTCTTACCTCACAAGCTTTGCTAGGCACTGCGTTATTTCCAATTTTGGCCCTGTCTTTTATTGTTCTCACTCAACCTTATCCGTTTCAGATTGCTTGATACTTCCAGCTTTTTATTGCGTTTGGTTAAGCAACTTTTCAAATTTCAAGCTGCTGCTGTTTGTGGCTTCCGTCTCGCGCAGTTCTCAACATCATCAGCCTAGGGCGCTGTGACGTCTCTCAACCGCATAGCAAGATCTGTGCTTTTGATATGCAGTTCCTTTTGTCGGTCGCCGATTGCCCGAAATCGCAGTGTGTTGTGTGCAGCGCGTAACGCGAAGTTTCTTCGGCTGTTTTAATAAAGCAACTGCTTGTTGCATGTTCCTAAAAACATTTTCTGCTTTTCAACGTGTAATGCAACGCAGGAAAGACGGTTTCTTTTTTTGCCTGAGTCGACACATTAAGCTGTTTCTTATTTTGTTGTGCGTGTTGCGCTTTACACGGTTTATGTACGGCGCAGTGTTTCACGTTGGCGTCTCGCACGGCTGTTGCTGTTTACTTTTCTAAAGTTCCTCAATATATATTGAATGGTTCACGTAACTGCTCCAACGTCGAAGTATGTCCGACTTTTCCGTGTCTGTTTTCCGGAGGAAACTTATTGCGTCGTCGCCAAAGCATTTACAGTCCTCCGAGTAAAGTGTCAAAAAATGTCGCGTGTCTTTTCGTTCGAGCGGGATAATTACTTTGCTGTCATCGGCACAATGCTTGTCCAGAACACATCATGTGCTCCAGGAATTCGCCCGCGGCATAAACTACCAAGTGCTATGCTGCTTTGTGGTTGGATTTCGGCAGTTACGCATTGCCCACAGGTCGTACTGGCAGCGAACCGTATTTGTTCTTGTGCTTTAGACGGGCGAATTAGAGGGACAATGTGTTTTGTTTGTAACGATGCCGAAAAAAAATGACCAGCGTCGTTTCGAAACGTTCTGATGTCTTTACCAGTGGCTTGCTGTGCATGAGATTGAGAAAATAAGTCATGCCGGGACTTGCGCCGGGCCGTGGCCTACACTTTTGCAGTGCCAGAACCTTCACCCGACAGTGCGCCGCGACTGCATAGGTGTAACAGGTTGCTAAAGTAGGTTTGGTGTCTTCAATGCGGCTGCTGGTGTAGCTGGCTTGTCTTGGGAATCGTGGTGCGGACAAAGAGTTAGGCTGCAGTTGCGAAAGTATGGAAATTAAGCGTGCGCAAGTTCAAACGAAGCGGTTGCTTGTACCAACTTAACACACCGATAATGTGGGCAGGTGGTCTACAGCGCGTGGGTTTAGTTGAAGAAGTTTCTGTGGCCTTTGCTGCCGTTGAAGCAAAGCTGGCCATCATCTATTACCTGAGAGTTGCAGTGCAAATCTGTGCAAGGACGATGAAGAGTTGTGTGGAGTAGCCTCGGATCGAATTGGCCTTTCACGTAGTGGCGGCGCCTTCGCATTGCGAAGTTTAACGGTAACCAAAAACTGTTTGAACTTTGGCCGGAATGGTGGCGATTCGGGACAAAAGTTTATCGTTTATTTCGGTTATTTTCAGCGGTTACTTCGAAATAAATTTGTATGCCGTTTCTGAACCCTTCATCTTTCAAGATACAAAACGTGTTGGATTTGCAAACATTTCACGTATTTGTAAGGGCATGTTGTGAAAACGGCGAATGTGAGGCTCATTCCCAAAACGTCAATGAGAACATTTGCAAAAAGATAAAATGCTGTTTACGAAACGGACTGCGAGCGAAACCGAACCTCTGCCTCTGCATTTTTGCGGCAGTGTTTCGTCAGAAATTTCAAGAGCGTTGTGCGAGCAACAGCGCCTGCGGTCAGTAAGTCAAGGCAGGGGTAGCCTGTTTTATTTGGGCCAGGGTTGAGACTAGCATCTAATCAAATTTTGTGCGACCAAGTGTGAAGTTCGAACTTTGTCAACGAGGCGTGAAGCCAGTGTTTTGTTTTGCTTGTATGATCACAACCCATAATCCGATGCGTTTATGTTCGCGACGTGATAAACGGAGAAACTTGAAGTGTGGAACGTTTCGCTTGACAAAAACTTATTTTGATCAAAATAGTTCATATTAGCAGCGTAGCAGTCAACCACAATACTAATCGTTTGTCGGTGGTTCAGGTCAGCCCGTCCTATTTCTTTACGTTTCGGTCTAACACTAGTTTCGGAAAAAAATTATTTACGTCGATGGTGTATACCGAAGATTTGGGATGTAATCAACCTCAGCACTGCAACTAAGATGTAAACACATGCGAATGGCTTAGGGCAAGCGTCGGCAACGGCCAAGAACTAACTCTAAGCTCTGGCGGGCCGTACTAATATTCCACCAACAATTCCGTTCTCCCTGCTGTTTAAGATGTCGGTAAAACTTGAGAATTTGTGGAATTTTAATCAGATTCACTCCTGATTTTCACAGTTAATAACGAAAGCACAAAATACGACATACAATACATTTATAGTACAGTGCGGTTTCTCATAAGTAGTTTCTCGTAAGTGTTCAATACAAGAAGTTACAAGGAGGGCAGAATCATAAAATGTAATATGATTAAGCGGGCCATACAGCTGCTACCATTTGGTAAAGGGGCTGCGGGCCGGATGATTTTGCTTGGCGGGCCGTAGGTTGCCGACTCCTGGCTTAGGGCCTTAAGATCAAGGGAGCAGCCACGCTTGCGTAACGTTGCTTAGTAGTAGTAGTTACAATAATTATGATGTCGGGCGAGTGTTAGTAACCACCAAGTTCAATGTAACATTCCTACCTTTGAGGCACTGTTGCGTAAATACAAGTACCTGTTTCTCGAAAGATGCAGAAAATCTAACAACTTATGGTTACATGCTTTGATGCAGTCAGATTGTTTGTACTCGTCACTATTCTTTGAACACTATAATCGCATTTTACTCTGTGATTGAGTGA